>Ga0315320_10000006_pt1 | contig 252185 bp, 226 predicted proteins | sample M140m21515metaG_FD_203458 | JGI IMG/M metagenome (GOLD analysis project Ga0315320, IMG submission 203458) | Ammonia-oxidizing marine archaeal communities from Monterey Bay, California, United States - M1 40m 21515 | ecosystem: Environmental > Aquatic > Marine > Coastal | place: USA... | reverse complement strand
CCAAATTGTACGAACCTCGTCAAACTTACGTCCATCTAAACGAATGTTGTCATCAAGCATCGTATCACGTACTGCCTTTTTCATTGACTCTTTGAAGTAAACAGAAACGTATTTACCAATCTCTTCCGTTTCTTCTTCAGTCAATGTCGCAAGAAATTCTTCTTTAACTGCGCCAAACAATTCGGCTCTTTTTTCTTTAGACGCCAAACCTTGCTTTGCAACTTCTCTGCATTTGTCATAACTAAACGCTGCAACTCGAGCACGTGCATCTTCATTATGATCTTCATGTTCATATTCTCTTTTGGGTGATGAAGATGGTATTTGTGAAGCTAAATCTAACTGGAACTGACATTGCTTTTTAATTGACTCATGTGCAACTTTAATAACATCAACCATTTCAGCTTCGGAAGCTTCTGCCAATTCACCTTCGACCATTACAATATTGTCAATAGTACCAGCAATGATACAATCAACATCAGAAACAGCCATTTGCGCTAAAGTTGGATTGATTACGAATTCGCCATCTACTCTACCTACTCTTACTTCCGACATCGGACCATTAAATGGAATATTTGATACCGCAATAGCAGATGAGGCTGCAAATCCAACAAGTGCATCTGGACTATTCACACCGTCATACGCGATTAATTGCATCATTAATTGAACTTCCGCATGAAAATCATCGGGAAATAACGGACGCAAAGCTCTGTCAACGATTCGCATCACGAGAATTTCGCGCTCAGACGGTCTTGCTTCTCTTCTAAAAAAACCACCTGGGATTCTTCCATCAGCAGCAAACTTTTCTCTGTAGTCGACCGTAAGCGGTAAAAAATCCACGCCATCTTTCGCATCTTTGTTCGCTACAACAGTAGCCAAAATCATTGTATCTCCCATTCTCAGAACGACAGCTCCGTCGGCTTGTTTAGCCAATTTACCCGTCTCAATGGAGATTTCTTTGCCACCTATTTCGATGGTCTTCTTTATTCCTATATTCATATTTTATTTTTCTATTATTATCAAATTATTAAAAACAAAAGGGACAGCCGATACGATCGATTGTCCCCTCTTTTAATCCGTAATATAAACCAATTGAAATTAGCGACGAAGCCCTAATTCTTTAACCAATTCACGATATTTTTCAATATTCTTATCTTTCAAGTAGTCCAATAAACTCCTTCGTTTACCAACAAGTAATTGAAGTGCCCTTTGCGTACCGTAGTCTTTTCTATTTTTTTTCAAGTGCTCAGTCAAATGACTAATTCTAAATGTAAACAAGGCGATTTGCCCTTCAGTTGAACCGGTGTTTTTTTCAGATCCACCATGCTTCTTGAAAATATCTGTTTTTACTTTTTTATCTAAATACATGCTAATATTTTTGTAAATGATTGTTATGTAGTTCACTTTGAACGAGCGCAAATTTAGGGATTGTTTTTTAATAAACAATACCATAACTCATCTAAAAAAAACCAATTCAAACCTCAACAGGTTCAAAATCAAAAAAAATAACAAATAAAAAAGAGGGCATCTGCCCTCTTTAAATTTTAGAAATAATATACTACATAGACTTAAACGGTAAATAAGGGCTTCTTACCCAACCAACAAATGAAGTCAATAAACTATACAAAAAATGAAATACTGCAAGTGAAACAAACATTCTTGCCAGAATAAGAACTGCACCCACCAACTCCCATCCTACGGCAACCAGTCCTTCCCAAGACCACGCATCACCCGCAGAAACAGAAACATCCCAGCGCATCCAATCTCCAATGACTTCTGAAACAAAATCAAGACCAAACATACCACAAAGAGCACGTAGGCCTTCCATCGGAAGATTACTAAATTGACTTACACTGTCCATGGATACAAATCCAAATGCCTCGAGAACCGTTATATCCGTTAACCATGACAGCAACATGCATAATGCAGAAAATATTGCGCCGATGGCCATTACTTTTCCTATAAGTTTAATATTTTCGACGATTAAGTCCTTAAAAACAAAATCTACAATCTTACTTGTCGATTTGGATAAATTATCACCGGCAGTGCGCACTACTTGTGCAATTGGAAAGACAGCATAAAGTGCGATCAATAATCCTAAAATTGCACCGACCAAATCAGTGCCTTCACCCAAACTAACATCTTCATCCCAAAGTGGGCTGACCAAACCATAAACCGCACCAAATACCAGTACAAGAGCAGCAAATTTGTATATAGTACCTGTCCATTCTGCAATGCTATTTTCTGAATCGTCAACAACAGAATTAAACGAATTCCCTGGTAACATTTCACCTACTGTTTTAGGTAGGTCTAATAATTGATTAACATAATTTTCCATAATATTAAATTTTAGATTTAATATAAAGTAAACATAAATCCTTGTCAAGCAGATATTTATAACCTTAAGTTATCAACAATATAAATGTGTAAATTAATTGTAATGCTAGTAAACATTGCTGCTCACATATGACTAATTAATTAAATAATAATCCAAAAGAGCAAGATTTAATGCCATTATTGTTTTATCTTTGATCAGCTTTTAGGTGTAAATTTTATTTACTTAAAAAGGAATCCGGTGAAATTCCGGAGCTGTATCTGCAGCTGTAAGTGTCTTAAAAACGACTTTATATACCACTGAAATTCGGGAAGGTAGGTCGAACTGGACATGAGCCAGAATACTTGCCTTCAAGCACAAGAGAAGACTTCAGATTAAAGTCAGACTTAATTTCCTGCTTGGATATTATTTTCTTTCCGCTGATTTCTTCAACGTTTTATTATTTAATTACTTAATTTTTTTTTAACGATGAAGAATTTTTACATTTTAATGATTGCCCTTTTTGTTGGGGCTAATGCCAATGCTCAAATTGATTTTGAGTCATCCCTAACAGTACCAGAGTCCTACAATAACGGATCAGAAGGACCCGAAGGTTTTGATTTCTCACCTATTCAACTTGTGAATTACTATGATTCTGAATTTAGTTACTTCACGGGTTTTGCTATTTCTAATGTCACTGATAATGTTACGCCAGGTTACACCAATCAATACAGTGCATATGCCGGCACAGGAGCTAACAATTCAAACACATACGCCGTAGCTTATTCGAATCCAGAAATATATACAAGCACTGCAGAAGTAGATATATTATCTTTTGACCTATCAAACACAACTTATGCTGCTTTATCGATGCTTGAAGGAGATTCTTACGGTAAAAAATTCGGAGAAGCAACAAATGCCGCCGGTGAAGATGATGGTACAAACGGAGAAGATTACTTTAAAGTTTGGATCATTTGTGAAAATTCAAATAGTGGAAGTAAAGATTCATTAGAGTTCTATCTAGCGGATTACAGATTTGCAGACAATACAGAGGATTATATCCTTGACACATGGGAAAATATAGATTTAAGTGCCATGGGATTCATTGTTAACAAGGTTTTAATTCGATTTGAATCTTCTGACAATGGAGAATTCGGAATGAATACCCCTGCATACTTAGCAGTCGACAATATCATGTGGGAGGCACCGCTCAACATTACTGAAACGAATCAGAAAGATTTTGAATTCTATCCAAATCCGGTAAACAACCTCTTAAATATCAATGGTCCTGAAGGATTTGTAACAGTTACAACGATAAACGGCGAAAAAATCAAAGAACATTTACACGATTCAAAATCCACTATAGACTTTTCAGCCTTGCCTTCTGGCATTTACATTTTGAATGTAAGTACACCAAATGGTATAACCTCGAAAAGAATTATAAAGTAATATAAATAGAGAACCGAGGTTGTGTGATTCTTCAATCTCGGTTAATCTTAACTTATGAAACTCGTCATTATCTCTTGTTTATGGTTTGGAATTCATTGTTTTGGACAACAAGTTGTGATACAAGAAATAAATGAAGTCACTTATACATACACCCTTGATACCTTTAACGCCAAAAACGTTTGGGAAGGTCTTAACGCCGAAAAAATAGAATCCTTACAGGCTAATGATGCCGCTGACCTCATCCAAAAGCTAACCAGCACGAATATTAGATCATACGGGGGGCTTGGAGGCTTAAAAACCGTATCTTCTCGGGGTCTTGGCGCGAATCACTCGATTATTGTTGCAGACGGATTCGGTATTAACAATACACAGAATGGTCAAGTCAATCTCGGTCAAATTCATACTGATAACATCTCATATATTAGGAGTGATTCCGACGAGAAAACACAATTTCTTCAACCCATTTCGGCTCAAGTCTCAGGAAGTCATTTTTCTTTAGAAACTTTCGAAAATAATTTTGGCGCCGATGGTTTTCAATTTCGACTTCAAGGAAAACAAGGTTCGTTTAATCAAATGGGAACGTATAGCGCCGCTAAATTCTCAAGTAAAAAAGTTCTCTTAAGTGCACATGGGAGCATCAGAAAATCCAATGGTAACTACCCTTTTACGCTCACAAACGGTTCTCAAAACTCGGAAGAAACCCGAACAAATAATGATTATTTAGATTACTCTTTTGGATTTACCAGTGGTTTCAAATTCGGGAATTCGGTCTTCAGGCTTGGCTACCTTCAAAAAGAATTCGATCAAGGTTTGCCCGGAGCCGTAATACTGTATAACAACTTTACGGATGAACGAATGGAGCGTATTGACCAAAATTTATTTGGAGATCATGTTTTTAAAGGAAAAAAAACAACCTTCCGAAGCTTTTTCAAAATGAATAAAAACCAAATGCGTTACACTGACCCTGATTATTTAGGTCAAGATAATGGCATTGACATTACTTATCAAAACGAATCATTACAATTGGGTGTGGCAGCAGAGCATATCTTTAAAAACGATTTGAAAATACACTTTGGTACTGAAGAGATACTTAGTAATTTAATAGTGAGTGACATTGGTTTTTCAAAACCGAACAGGATGCATCACTTTGGGATTGTAGGATTAAATTATATCTTCTTAAAAAAATATGGCCTCACTCTGCAATTATCCGAGCAATTCATAGAAGAAAATAATAAAGCTGGAGTTAGTGCAGAAAACCAATTCAAAATCAATCCTTACATCGCGTTCACAGCAAAAGAAGGAAAGCATAAATTTGGACATAAAATATGGTATAGAAATTCTTTTCGAATGCCCACATTTAACGAACTCTATTATAACAATATCGGAAACCTCAATCTCGAACCAGAACAAGCTCATCAATTCAATTACGCTTGGTCTTTTTCCTCCTCAAATAAAAGAAAGTTTCATTTTTATTTACGCAATACTTTTTATCTCAATTTCGTTGACGAAAAAATTGTTGCCATACCTACCAAAAATCTCTTTACTTGGTCAATGCAGAATGTTGAAAACGTGCGTATTTTAGGTAGTGACCTTAAATTTGGTTCAAAATTTAATACTACCAAAGATTTAGGCTTTAGCCTGGATCTCAACTATAGTAATCAGAACGCAATTGACATATCGGACCCTAATTCTCCTTCTTTTAAAAATCAAATCGCATATATGCCTGTTCATTCTGGAAACATCGACCTATCAATCAGATATAAGGACCTAGGAATAACAATTTCTAACTACGCAAATTCCCTGCGTTATGCCTTAAATGAAAATATTACTGCCAATCAGGTAGATGGTTTTTTGATAAGTACGTTAAGTTCACATTACACTATAAAACTCAGAAATAAAAACAAACTAACTTTTCGGTTTACTGTTAAGAATTTATTCGATTCGCAATACGCGGTGATTCGAAGCTTCGTCATGCCAGGCCGGAATTATTTATTTATCATAAAGTATGCGTTTAATTAAATTTCTTTCTTGTCTTTGTCTTCTGCTTTATTCTTGCGGAAAAAACAACGAACCACCAATTGAAATTGAGTCTATTTCAAATGGCGCCCTAGTGCTTTGTGAGGGGCTGTTTCAACAGAATAATGCGCAGCTTTCTTTTGTGAGTTTTAACAATAACCAAATTGAGAACAATGCTTTTCTCAACCGTAACGAGCGTCAACTTGGTGATACTGGAAATGATATAAAAAAGTATGGAAGCAAAATCTACATCGTCGTCAATGTTTCCAGCACAATTGAAGTTTTAGATGCCAATACGTTGAGTTCGATCAAACAAATATCAATGATGAATGGAAATACTGCAAAACAACCGCGGGCAATTGCATTTCATGGCGGACTTGCATTCGTTTCATGTTTTGACGGTTATGTAGACGTTATAGACACGACGTCCCTGTCAATAAACAGTAGAATTCAAGTGGGAACGAACCCTGATGGTTTGGCCATAGCAAATAATAAATTGTATGTTGGCAATTCAGGTGGACTAAATTCACCCTTAATGGATTCAACTGTTTCTGTCATTGATTTGAATACGCTGCAAGAAATAAAAAAAATAACAGTGGGAATGAATCCAGGAATAATAAAAGTTGATCCTTTCGGAGATATTTACGTAGTTGCCCGCGGGAATTATACCAGCATTCCATCACGAATGAAAAGACTAAATAGCATCAGTGATAGTTTAGAGCAAACATTTGATGTCGATATTTCAGGTATTTCAGGCTTTAATGGCGATTTCTTGGTTACCTATTATGATTTTACCGCATCGCAAAATAACGTCGGCCTATTTAATACATCTACAGAGGAATTGGAATTGGATTCATATATGCCTTTAGAGGAGGTTCAAACTCTTTATGGACTGCATTACAATCCATCGAATAATAAAATATACATTTCAGATGCAATGAATTATACTAATACGGGATATCTTAGGGAATATGATGCTCAAGGAACTTACCTACAAAGTTTTCATGTAGGTCTAAACCCCTCCAAAGTTTTATTTTATGAATAACTCCAAAGTCTTTTTGAGTATCCTCTGTGTTTTTCTTTTTCAGTACTTTTTATTGGCACAATCTTTCTCGCCCGAACCCGAGGTTTCAGGCTCCGATGCGATATACAAAGATTCTTCAATAATAATTAATTGGGCCAATGAAGTTTCCATCACAAGAGGCCCGTTGGATGTACAAGATCCGAACTTGGGGTTGAGTAATTACGGAGCAGCATATGATGCAAGTTTTATTGCGGATAATAATGTTGTGTCACTTGGAGACGGCGGTCAGGCAATTGCTACTTTTACAGACCCCATAAGCAACGGTGAAGGACCAGATTTTGCAATTTTCGAAAATGGATTTGCAAACCATTATATGGAATTGGCATTTGTCGAGGTAAGTTCTGATGGAATAAACTTTACCAGATTTGAATCGGTTTCCGAAACACCCACAACAACACAAATTGATAACTTCAGTTTCTCAGACTGTAGATACATATACAACCTCGCTGGAAAGTATCGTGTTTTTTACGGAACACCTTTTGACCTTGAAGATATTGCTGGAACCGATGGCCTTGACATCTACAACATTACCCATGTGAAGATTATTGATGTTATTGGTAGTGTTTCTGCTAACATAGGTAGTTATGACAGTCAAGGAAATATTATAAATGATCCATACCCCACCCCTTTTGAATCAGGGGGTTTTGACCTAGATGCTATTGGAGTTATTCACTCTGAAAACCTCGAACTTACGGAATCAATAAAACCCTATAGAATATTCCCTAACCCTGTTCATAATACATTAAATGTGAAAGGGTTTCCTAAAGGATTAAAAAGAATTACAAATGCAATAGGTGAAGAAATTATTTCAACAACAGATAATAAGATCGATGTTCGAATTCTTAGTGAAGGTATTTATTTCATTCAACAAGGAAAGTCAATTGATAAATTTGTGAAAGAATAATCAGTCCATAAATTTTATCCCTGTTTAACAATTTTTATAAATATTAGCAACTTGTCTGTTCCAGACAATAGCTTCCCTGAATGGATTTTAAGTCTAAGTGCTCAATGTATCCTTGAAAGCAGTATTTTGAATATTTCCTCAATATACTCTTCGCATCTTTATCAAAACAACAGGGTACGACACCAGCGTCCTGTGTGCTCTACGAGCCATAACACATTCTCTAACAACAGTTAACAGAAATACCTTTTAATTTACAGGTGCCATCGCTTTGTTTTCTATTCCTAAAAAACGTTTCATTTGGGACATGAGCGGATTGCCATTTTTGAAATCATAAAGTTGAACTACTTATACTCTAATCTCAAAAAGATTATATTGATAAGCGAGATTGAATAAAAAGAAAGAGGGAAAAAAGATATATTTGTATAAAGCGAAAATGAATGCAAATTATTCTTAACCACACCCAAACCCAACAGAAAATCAAACGTTTAGGTCACGAAATCATAGAAAACTGCTTTGAAGAAAAAGAGCTTTTCATTGGTGGGATATCAGGTAATGGTTTTGAACTTGCCAAGATGATTGCCTCTATTATTGAAAATAATGCGCAATTGAAAATTAATTGTTTCGAGATTTCGATAAATAAAAATGAACCGTGGCAGGAGCCAATTAAGTTGAGTATTGATGAAGCTAAACTTAAAAAGGGTTACATTATACTTGTTGATGACGTAATCAACTCAGGAAAAACCTTGCAATATGCCTTGGTTAAGTTCCTCGAACAGGCAACTAAAGCTATTAAAACAGTTGTTTTGGTTGACAGAAAGCACAGAAGATATCCAATTAAAGCGAATTTTGTTGGAATTTCTCTTTCCACAACACTTCAGGATCGCGTAGAAGTAGACTTAAGTGATGGAAATACAAAAGCATTTCTTATATGATCAAACCAACTGAGGCAGCCTCAAATCATGACAATCTAGAGAAGATGAGTACAAATGAGCTTCTCTCTAAAATAAATAGAGAGGATCATAATATTGCTTTGGCCGTAGAGAAAGAAATCGCTGCAATTGAAAGCTTTGTTGATATGGCATTGACAAGAATGCATATAGGTGGACGACTTTTTTACATTGGAGCAGGGACAAGTGGACGGCTCGGTGTGTTAGATGCGAGTGAATGCCCACCAACCTTTGGCGTTGCTCAAGGTATCGTAATTGGGCTTATTGCTGGTGGCGATCAAGCCATTCGTAAGGCAGTAGAATTCGCTGAGGACGATACCAAACAAGGATGGATTGATCTTCAAGGTTATGAGATAACTTCAAACGATATTCTTGTTGGAGTTGCAGCATCTGGTGGAACACCCTATGTTATAGGCGCAATAAAAAAAGCAAATGACTTCGGAATGCTTACAGCAGGTATATCTTGCAATCCTGACTCTCCACTCTCCAAAATAGCGCAACATCCTATCACACCCATAGTGGGACCTGAATTTGTTACAGGGTCAACTAGAATGAAGTCAGGTACAGCGCAAAAGCTTGTTCTAAACATGATCTCTACTTCCTTAATGATTCAATTGGGCCATGTAAAAGGAAATAAGATGGTAGATATGCAGTTGAGCAATCATAAACTCGTTGAACGCGGCTCGAGGATGGTTTGTGAGCTACTTAATATTTCACAAGAACTTGGGAAAAAGCTACTTTTAAAGTATGGATCAGTAAGGTCTGCAATCGATAATTACGAAAACACAAAATAATTTTTAAGTTCGAAATGTTTATTTGATGATTCTTCCGAATCCTACAAGTCTTCCTCGCCAATAATCAGACCCTTCAATATCAACTGCAGAAATCCCGTTAGTTGACCCAGAGTGTATCATCCGTTTCTTTTCGCTCTGCTGATTTACTAGTATGCCAACATGAGTTATTTCTTTTCCTTCTGAGAAAAAAACTAAATCTCCCATAAAGGCTCTTTTACCTCTTATTGTTTTTGCAACTTTATATTGTTCGGAAGCGACTCTAGGTAACGAAATTCCTTGACGTTGAAATACATGATTTGTAAAACCACTACAATCAAAACCAGCTTCATCTGTACCACCCCATTTGTATGGAGTCCCGATGAATTCGTAGGCATATTGAATCAAATCCGTTCTTTCTGCTTTGCTCATGCCTTCAGTAACTAAACCATCAGCATCAACCTCTTCTAGTATTGGATTCTTGAATTTATAACCCTTATATACATTTTCAATCCAATTTATGAGTTGTTCTTTATTTTCAAGGGCCACAACAGAATTATTTTGCTTTAACCACAATTCAAATACAATTGCCATATCACCGAGCTCTTTAGAATGACTATCCTTTATCTGAGGCCAACTCTCATCCTTAAATACCAATTCCATCAGTCTGCAGCTTTGATCAATTTTCATAAGATTCCTGCGCATCCAATAAGGGTTTTGAACAAGCTGAAATGTACTCATCGCTGCATAGTAAGAAGGCAAAATATACCCCTCATACATTGGATTCTTTAGCAACTTATTTGACTTACGGTTGACTAATTTAAAATGCCCCTGACCATAAAACTGTTCAAGACGATCAATCTTATTATTTTGAGCAATTGCAAGATTTACTGAAAAAAAAAATAAACACAACAAAAAAATTGACTTAGTTTTTGTATTGTACACCATTCTCTAAAACTATATATGAATTATTAAACATTGAAACCAATACTCTGCTTCCGTAGATGGCATAATTGGAGTCTGACATATTCGTAAGTTGATAAGACTCCCCTCCTACAAAAGCATTAACACCGCCAAGTATATTCCTGTATACCAAAACATTATTTTTTATCTGATAATCTAAAGGTTTAAAATTCGCAATTTCAGTTTTCTCCCCGTCACAATAGGCAAAAAAATAGGAGCTTTCGGTCCAAACAACAATATCGTCCTTTACATCCCAAAAATCAGTCCCGAAATTAGAAAGCTGAAAACGTTCACCATCCTTATAATACCATAAATTCCCGCTATTATCTTCGTAAACAACAAAGCCTCTTCCTGCCTTATATTTAGCCATAGGTAATTGTTCAATATCAAAATATACACCTTTATCAAAAACTACAAAAGTTTGCGTTGTAGGGTCATTGAAGCACATTATATCTGTACCCACTTTGAAATTGACAAACTGAGGATTGTTCCAAACATCAATTTCAAAAATCTCACCATTCCAAAAAGTCTTATACATATTACCGTTGTCTCTAAAAACAATAATGTTTTCACCAATGGCCTCAGGCATTTCTATATCTCGCATTAATGTCGTTAGGATATAGGACGAATCCTTCCAGTATGCATTTATGGTATTGAATCTTGTATCCTCGAAAACAATTATACTATCCTTTACACTGAAATCGTGAGCAAAGAAGGTGAGAGTAGAAAGCTTTCCTTGATCCCACACATTTAGTGTTGGTCCAATCATGTAACCCATTAAGTGGTCCGAAACCTCATACTGAACATTGAGGTTTGTAATCTCGCTTCTTTTTTTTCCATCATAAAGCCTCAGATTTCCGCGTGTATCACGATAAGCAATAAGCTCATCTCCTGACTTAAAATCCTGAATAGGCTGGAATTCCACTGCTCTAAAAAAGCCGTCCTGAAAACTCAAGAAAAAATTATTAAAATCAATAACCGGAATAACGCCCTGAGCAAAAACTTTTACTCCAAATAAAATCACTAAAATTAGAATCTTTTTCACAAACGCTAAGTTATCAAAATTCGGACCAACTCTAACGAACGTAAAACATCAATAAGTATATTAATCTCTCTAAAAAATTGTATTTAGTTCCAAAAGTGCTTTACTTTTGCAGTCAAAAATTAAACTATGACAAGAACGCTGATAAGTTTTTTAAGTCTCTTTGTTTGTACAGGTATAATTGCACAACAGAGTATTGAATACACAGAAACTAACTCTATTGACAAACCAGTACACCAAAAACCAATACCATCAGGTGTTACCGCTGAGGGTATTTTTAAAGACTACATTGAAGCCATAGGTGGATCAAAAGCCGTTTCTAAGGTTAAAACTATCCTTACGAATGCTGAGGTAACAATTGAAGGTGCACCTTTTAAACCTAATGCTACTATAAAAAGTATGGCTCCAAACAAAACATCAATGGAGATGTACATGGAGGGTATGGGCACAATTGTGAAGCAAAAATTTGATGGGAAAAATGGCTATGTCGAACAGCAAGGAAAAAAGACTGAAATGGACACGGAAGAAATAGCAGAAAAACAAAATAAAAAGGGATTATTTCCCGAAATCTATCTCGAAAAGGAGGCCATAAAATTAATAAGCTTAATTTCGATAAATGGAACCGATGCCTACAAAATAGAGGTTTCAGGAAAGAATGATTCCTTCAGATATTACGATGCAGAAAATGCGATACTCATCAGAACTGAAGATATAAGATATTCTCAGGGCCAAAAGTTGACTCAAGTATCAGATTACTCGGATTACAAAGCTGTAAATGGTGTAATGATGCCACATACCAGAACAATTAGTGCTGGGCCTCAGATAATTACGTTTGTCTCGTCTGAGATTAAAATAAACGAAGGCGTTAGCAAAAAAGATTTTAAGTAAGTCTTATAATTTATAAGATTTAAAAAGCTGTTAGTATATTTACTGACTGCTTTTTTTGTTTCAACATATGTATTTAGAATCGAAGAAATGAATATCTTTGAAACATGAGTGATTTTGTCGTTTCAGCAAGAAAATACCGGCCTCAAACTTTTGATACTGTCGTGGGTCAAAAGTCAATTACCGATACACTGAAAAATGCAATTAAAATTGAGCACCTAGCTCAAGCTTTTCTGTTTTGTGGTTCAAGAGGTGTAGGCAAAACTACTACAGCAAGAATACTCGCAAAAACCATTAATTGCACAAACAGGACGAAGCAAATAGAAGCCTGTGACAAATGCGATTCATGTGAAAGTTTTAACTCCGGAGCTTCATTAAATGTATACGAACTTGATGCTGCATCTAACAACTCTGTTGAAGACATAAGAGGCCTTATCGATCAGGTTAGAATTGCACCACAACTTGGGGACTTTAAGGTGTATATTATTGATGAGGTGCACATGCTATCGACAAATGCATTCAATGCCTTCCTGAAAACACTAGAAGAGCCGCCAAAGCACGCGATATTTATTTTAGCAACTACAGAGAAGCACAAAATCATTCCTACAATTTTATCAAGATGTCAAATTTTTGACTTTTCAAGAATAAAAGTTAAAGATATTGCTGACCATCTTTCTGAAATTTCAAAAAAAGAAAAAGTAAAAGCTGAAGTTGAAGCACTTCATTTAATTGCAATGAAAGCAGATGGCGCATTGAGAGACGCACTATCGGTTTTTGACCAAATGGTTACGTATTCAGGAAATGAATTGACCTACAGTCAGGTTGTTGAAAACCTCCATATACTTGATTATGATTATTTCTTCAAGTTTGTTGAGTATACAGAGAAAGAAGACATACCGAACTGTTTAATGCTATTTAATGAAATTCTTGAAAAAGGATTTGATGCTCATGACTTCTTATCTGGATTATCTTCGCACTTCAGAAATTTATTAGTTTGTAAAGATGAACGGTCTAGCGTTTTATTAGAGGTTCCTGAACCTACTCAGAAGAAATATATTACACAATCCAAAGGAATCCCTGACACTACAATTACACGTGCACTTTACACCTTAAGTAAAGCAGACGGTGCCTACAAAGCTTCTAAAAATAAGCGCTTGCTGGTGGAAGTCTTATTAATGGAGCTCTGTTCACTAAAACAAGAGCAAGAAAAAAAAAAGCCTTAACTGACCGTATTGACTTTTTACCTTTCCCTGAGAAATCTATCCGTAAAGAACAAAGTAAATTAACACCTAGAAAAGAATCTAAAGATACTCCTCCGGTTACCAAAGCGCCCGAACCCAGCCAAAAAAATAAAGGATCTACTTTAAACGAAGCACCACCTCTACCTACGCCAAAAATTATTAAAAAAGCCGATAGTCGACTTTACATTAAAGACATGCTGAAGAAGGAAAAGGAGTTGAAAAAAAAATCAGATGACGGCAATCTTCCTGAAGAAAAATATACAGCAGATAGACTCATTAGAATTTGGAGACAATATGCATTTCAAGTTAAAGACGAAGGCTTAGATACGTTTTATAATGCTTTAGTCAAAAGAGACCCATTAATCGAAAAAAATGATACCTTAAAATTGTTTGTAGAGAATCAAATCCAAGTTGATTACATTAAACCTCATTTGAATACTCTTGTTGCTTTTATTAGAAAAAGCCTACAAAATTATAATATTCAGGTTTTGATCGAGCTTACTGAAAACCCTGTTGAAGATATAAAATTCCTCCATGGGAAGGATAAGTTCAAGGCTATGGCGAAAAAGAATCCGAATCTTAATACGCTAAAGAACTTATTCAATTTAGACGTTGAATTTTGATAATATCGGCACATAAAACCTTCAACTTACTCTTTCATTCAGATCATGAAAAAAGTGAAATTCTTTCATTTATAAACGAGCTCTCTATTGAGGGAGAATATATAACTTGTTGGACTTCTGGCTCTACAGGAACACCTCAAGAGATCAAAATAAAAAAGCAAGCCTTAATTGTTTCTGCCAAGAATACCAATAACTTTTTTCAGTTAGAGGCAAAAGACAAGATAGCACTCTGTATGTCAGTCGATTATATTGCGGGGAAAATGATGATCGTACGTGCATTAATAGCTGGGTTAACGCTTGCTGTATATCCCGTTAGTGCAAAACTTGTAGAAGAATTACACCCCTGTGAATTTATTGCTTTATTCCCAAAACAGCTACAAGGATTAATTAATAGCATGGAAGGCATAAAAAAGCTTAAACAATGCCAAAAGATTCTAATTGGAGGCGCTCCTATTTCCAAAACCTTAGAAAAGCAACTCAAAAATAATAAAATCAGTATTTTTCAGAGCTATGGAATGACTGAAACAGTAACACACGTCGCCCTGAAAACAACGGGCTACAGGAATGAAGCCTATTATAAGGCTATTCCCGGTGTTTCATTCAAAGTAGTTGAAGACTGTTTAAAAATCCACTATCCTGAAATGCAGCAAAAACCTATACAGACAAATGATCTCGTAGAGTTAAAAGATTCGTCACAATTCAAATGGATTGGACGCTCTGATTTTATTATAAATTCCGGAGGCTATAAAGTTTCACCCGAAAATGTTGAAGAAAAAATTCAAGAGATTTTAAATATTGAGTTTATGATCACAGCAGTACCAGATTCTGAGTTTGGAGAGAGAGTGGGTCTTGTACTTCAAGACTCCAAAAACCGTATAAATATTCATAAATCGCAACTTAAATTGGTACTTCACCCCTATGAGGTTCCAAAATTGGTCACGTTTATTCATTCCTTCGAACGCACATCTAATGGAAAATTAGACCGAAAAAGTTCAGCTTCTAAAATTAGAAAAAGTGCCTGGGAAGAACTACTATAGGGCATTGAACCTAAAAGAAGGGGCGTCAAAAGCTGAAGTCAAAAAAAGCTATCGAACGCTCGTTAAAAAATATCATCCTGATGTTTCAAAAGACCCAGATGCGCATGAAAAGTACCTAGCTATTAACGAGGCGTATGAGGCTTTACTTGACTCTAAGCCAAGAAGAAAAACAAATAATGCGCAAAACCAGGGGCATTCAAAATCTCAAAAATGGAATGCGTATAAAGATCAAAGTAGAAAACGCGCTGCAGAAAGAGCTGCTGAAAAAGCCAAAGAGATTCAAAGGTTTTACAAAAGTTTACGTACCGGCTGGAGAAGATTTTGGATCAAGATTAATGTTGCTTTGAGCCTTATAATTTGTGGCTTCGTAATCGCGGACCAATTTGGCGATCTAAACCATAGATTAATAAAAATAACGGGGTATGATAATTTATCGGGGAAAGAAGCAATTACAACTGCAGAAGGAGATTTCACACTTCAGCAGACACATTCAATTATAAGGTCGAAAAAGTACCTTATACTGTTCGAAACTAAGTACCTTAAGCAGACCGTTTATGTTTCCTACAATCACGATGGCGAATACAAATACCATAGGGTCTTATTTTCGCCAAGAGGACCGAGCTTATATTGGGGATTCTCCATTGTACTCTTTGTTTCACTACTACCAATTTTGTTCTTTCTTTTCGCAAGAAAAAATAATGGTTGGTTTGTTTTCTTGCATTATGCAACGCTTATCATTACCACCCCTTGGATTATTTATTTCGTTTTTGAACATCCTGAAATGATTCAAGTACTAATAATTTAAAAATATGACTAAAAAAGAAAAAGCAAATTACATTATACAAACACTCGAAGAATTATACCCTGAAACACCCGTTCCCTTAGACCATAAAAATCCTTACACGCTTTTAATAGCTGTTTTACTTTCAGCACAATGTACAGATGAACGCGTTAATAAAATTACACCTGCACTTTTTGAACTTGCCGACAATCCATTAGATATGAGTAGACAAAACGTAAATGATATAAGAGCCATTATTCGTCCATGTGGATTGTCTCCAAGAAAATCAAAAGCGATTTGGGAACTGTCGAACATATTAATTAATAAATATCAGGGTCACGTACCACAGACTCTTGAGGAACTTGAGGAATTACCTGGAGTCGGTCATAAAACAGCCTCGGTAGTTATATCTCAGGCATTTGGACAAGCAGCATTCCCTGTTGACACACATATTCACCGCTTATTAACGAGATGGGGGATTACAAATGGAAAAAATGTAGTTCAGACCGAAAAAGATGCGAAAAAACAATTTCCAGAAAAGACTTGGAATAAACTTCATTTACAAATAATATTTTATGGCCGAGCCTACTCCCCTGCAAGAAGCCCCAAACTTGAAACCGACTACATCACAGCCAAAATTGGAACAAAAAAGGCAATTAAAGAGCTCAAATAAATCAACAATTGTTGAAAACTGCTTTTAATATTGTGTGAATAAATTATATTTTTAAAAGTCTACAGTTTGGAGATTCGAATTCCTATATTTGTTTCATGGATACTTCAGAAGGAAAAAAAACTCCAATTCAAAGATTAAAAAGCACATCAGGTTTAATTAATGACATGGGAAAACTACCTCCTCAAGCAATTGATGTTGAACAAGTTGTACTGGGGGCCATGATGCTGGAAAAAGATGCAGTAAACAATACTATTGATATTCTAAGTGATCAAAGTTTTTATGATCCAAAACATCAAACTATCTACAGGACAATTCATTCTTTGTTCGCGAGTACAAGTCCTATTGACTTGGTAACGGTATCCGCAGAATTACAAAAAAATGGAGAACTAGAAGCCGCTGGTGGTGCTGCTTATCTTTCTTCTTTAACCAATCGAGTTGCCTCTTCATCACATATTCAGTATCATGCGAGAATAATATCGGAAAAGCATATTAAACGAGAACTAATCCGGGTGAGTAGTGATATCATCAAAGATTCCTATGATGAAACAAAGGATGTCTTTGAATTATTAAATAACGCTGAAACCAATTTGTTCAAGATTGCTGAGGCGAATATGAGTAAACAGGCCGCCACAATGCAGAACGTAATCAGCGAGGCCATTGACGAAATTGAAAAAGCCTCAAAAAATACGGATGGATTATCAGGAGTTCCTTCTGGTTTTTATGAATTAGATAAAATCACTGCAGGATGGCAGCGCTCAGATATGATTGTTCTTGCCGCGCGTCCAGGTATGGGTAAAACAGCATTTGTATTATCAATGGCAAGAAATACAGCAGTTGACCACAATAAAGGAGTGGCTGTTTTTTCCTTAGAAATGTCTTGTGTGCAGTTGGTTAAAAGACTAATCGCAAGCGAAGCTAGGCTCTCCGGAGAAAAGTTAAGAAAAGGAGACCTAAAAGATTATGAATTCCAGCAACTGCATTCGCGAATCAAAAAACTATCTACTGCACCGATCTATATCGATGATACGCCAGGATTAAGTATTTTCGACTTCAGGGCAAAATGTAGAAGACTGAAATCTCAGTATGATATCGATTTAATCATCATTGATTACTTGCAACTCATGTCAGCAAAGACAAGTGAAAACTCAAAATCTAACGGTAATAGAGAGCAGGAAATCTCTACAATTTCAAGATCAATCAAAGAAATAGCGAAGGAGCTCGATGTACCTATAATTGCACTCGCACAGCTTAGTCGTTCCGTAGAGCAACGTGGTGGTGATAAAAGACCAATATTATCGGACCTTCGTGAATCGGGAGCCATAGAACAAGATGCTGATATTGTTTCCTTTATCTATCGTCCAGATTACTATGGATTTATGACAGATGAAACAACGGGTGCAGACAACACAGGGGTTGGTGAAATCATCATAAGAAAGCATAGAAATGGTGCACAAGGCACTGTAAGACTTAAGTTTATTGACCAATACGCAAGGTTTGATAATCTTGACGAAATGCCCGATTACAACCAGATGACTCAAGAGGCCAGCGAAAAATCAAGTGCCATTAATAAACCTAATAATACATTTACCGTCCCAAGTAAAATGAATAAAACAGAAAATTCAGATGACTTTGGGGATTTCGGTAAAAATGAAGACACCCACGAAAACGATTTCTAGAATGAAGAATCGGATACTCTTTTGCTTAATTTTCATCACTTGTAGTTGCGCCAATGCCACACAGATTCTTGTTTATATGGGTGAGAAGCAAAAAAATCACCTCAAAGCCTATGGCATCGCCTATTGGGTTATTGAAAAGGATGTGAGTATTGAATGGCTTTTAAACTACCGAGGCGGTTCTTTTCTAATCCCACATCTAGTCACAATTGAGGAGGAACTTATGATTAGAGGCGTTTCTTATCAAATACTTACAGAAGGTCAAGTAGCACAAATTAAAAGTCAAGTAGCCAATCCTGAGGTAAATATGGAAGTTGTTCAACTGGAAAAACCTCCAAAAATTGCTGTTTATACCCCTCCAAATAAGCAACCATGGGATGATGCGGTTACAATGGTTTTGGAATATGCTGAAATTCCCTATGATAAAATTTATGACTCGTCAATTGTTATGGGGAAACTTCCGGAATTTGATTGGTTACATCTTCATCATGAAGATTTTACGGGGCAGTACGGTAAATTTTATAAATCTGCACGCTATCAAAAATGGTATCAAGAACAAATAGATGTTGCGGAAGGAAATGCAAAACTATTGGGATTCAAAAAAGTATCCGAACTAAAACTATCCGTCGCAAAAAATATCCAGAATTTTGTATTGGGAGGAGGGTTTTTGTTTACCATGTGCAGTGGTACCGATAGTTTTGATATTGCTCTTGCCGCGCAGAATACTGACATATGTGAAAGCGTATTTGATGGGGACCCTTCACGCCCAAATAGTGACCAAGAACTGGATTATTCGAAAACATTTGCATTTAAAGATTTCAAACTGATCAAAGACCCTATGGTCTATGAATACTCAAATATTGATGGAACATACCTTAGAACAAATAGAACGATACCTAGAGAAATTGATGAATTTACATTATTTGATTTTTCAGCAAAATGGGATGTGGTACCTACAATGCTTACGCAATGTCATCAAGATGTGATTAAAGGATTTATGGGTCAAACAACAGACTTTAAAAAAGATCTAATTAAATCAAGTGTTTTAATCTTGGGGGAAACAAAAGCTGCAGAAACCGCACGATATATTCATGGTGAGATGGGACAAGGAACTTGGACTTTCTATGGTGGTCACGACCCAGAAGATTATCAACATTTCGTTGGCGATCCTCCAACAGACCTAAATCTACATCCAAATTCTGCGGGATACCGACTGATTTTAAATAACATCTTATTTCCAGCAGCTAAAAAGAAAAAAAGAAAGACATAAATCCTTTTAATTTTATTGATATGTCAAAGGTTTTTACTAAACTTGTAGCATGAAGACCGAGTTCAAAGTCTTTTATTCCCTTATCTGTTCAGTGAAAGCACAAACGAATAGAATAACTATATTGAAGTAATTATAACGACCAAAAATATCTGACGAAATCTCGTCCTATTAATCTTAAAATCAATTTATAAATAATGGAAAATTCATCCTCTGACGATGCAAACAATTTGTTCTCTACCTCTACTAATGAAGCTAAAGATACTGCTAAGGAAGAAGGCCAAAAACCAGCTCCTATAAAAAAGAGAACTAGAAAACGCATTAAAGTTGAAGCACCGATTGTAGAAAATAAAGAAGTGGAATCAACCACGGCAAAAGAAGAAAACCCCTCACCTGAGATTGCTACAAAGGAGACAGAAGTAGAACCAACAGAATCTAAGAAGCCTATTGAGGCAAAAGAGGAAACCAAGGTTAAAAGTGAGGCTAAACCTCCTAGAGATGAAAGACCTCACAAAAAGGACGATAAAAAAACAAATCATAAAGAAAATCGCTCAAAAGACCATAAAAGCAATGAGAATAAGAGCAACTATGATTTGGTTGGGATTGTTTCTGCTGAAGGTGTTTTAGAGGTTATTCAGGATGGATATGGGTTTTTAAGGTCTTCTGATTACAACTACCTACCTTCTCCTGATGATATTTATGTTTCTCAGAACCAAGTAAAGCTTTTTGGTTTAAAAACGGGAGACACAGTGAAAGGTACAATTAGACCACCTAAAGAGGGAGAAAAATTCTTCCCTTTAGTGCGTGTAGAGTCAATTAACGGAAGAGACCCTTCTTACATACGAGATCGTGTTCCATTTCAATATTTAACCCCCTTATTCCCTTCTGAAAAATTTAAATTAACAGGACATAAACAAGACTCACTATCTACTAGGGTAATGGATCTATTTTGTCCGATTGGAAAAGGACAACGTGGAATGATCGTTGCTCAGCCGAAAACGGGTAAAACAATGCTTCTCAAGGATGTGGCGAATGCAATAGCGGCAAATCATCCAGAAACCTATCTCATTGTTCTACTCATTGATGAAAGACCTGAAGAAGTAACAGATATGGCGCGAAGTGTAAAAGCAGAGGTTATTGCCTCTACATTTGACGAGCCAGCTGACAGACACGTTAAGGTTGCAAATATTGTTCTTGAGAAAGCAAAACGTATGGTTGAATGCGGACACGATGTCTGTATTTTATTAGATTCGATAACAAGATTAGCAAGGGCATACAATACAGTTTCACCAGCTTCAGGAAAAGTACTTTCAGGTGGTGTTGATGCGAATGCACTTCACAAACCAAAAAGATTCTTTGGTTCTGCTAGAAAAATTGAAAATGGAGGTTCTCTCTCAATATTAGCTACGGCTTTAACAGAGACTGGTTCTAAAATGGATGAAGTGATTTTTGAGGAATTCAAAGGAACAGGTAATATGGAACTTCAACTTGATCGTAAAATTTCGAACAGACGTATCTACCCTGCAATTGATATTACAGCTTCAGGAACACGTCGTGAAGATCTATTACTCAGTAAAGATGTTCTTCAAAGGATTTGGTTGATGCGTAAGTTTATAGCAGATATGAACCCTGTGGAAGCCATGGAATTCTTGAAAAATCACATGGAAAATACGGTCTCGAATGAAGAGTTTTTGATTTCTATGAATAGCTAGAATGAAAAAAACAATAAATATCGGTATTGGATTTGCCGTTATATGGATTATTCTTAAGCTTGTCGCGTTTAATTTTCGAATTTTCCTTACCGATTTGACTCCATTTATCTTTGCCAACATGCTTTTCGTAACCTTAGGAATCTGTGTTTCGCTATATCTTAAGAAACGCGAAGGAGAACCATCAAATCTTCTCGGTGACGTAAAAACGGGAATGACCTCAAGTATTATTTATACAGTTTTAGTCAGTGCATTCATCTACTTCTATTATCAGTCCATTTACCCTGAGTTTAATAGTTCAAAGATTAGTGAAATGGAGCTTTTATTGAAAGATGAATCTAAAGTCGCTGAACTGCGCGCATCGAACCCTGATATGGAAAATAACAGTAGTGATGAAATTCGCAACAAGGTAATGACAAGTATTTCCCAATACTATTCAGCTCAATTCACCATGACAATCTCGCTTCTCGGACTTCTTGTCTACTCAACACTCAATAGCCTATTGATTACTTTAATCTTTAGAAAAATCATCTTTAAAGATCACGCTGAAAGTTCAGTGCCTAATGCATCATAGTCTATTCCGCCAAAGTTCCCTGAAGACATCATTAGCAATACACAATTATCATCGGTAACCTCATAAACATATTCTAGAACTGAAGCTGTCGTGTTTTTCACCACAATATTGTCACCGAAAGCTTTTTGTACATCTTCAACACTCAACGCATCTAATTTTTTATGCGCAACTACCTCTGGACTATAGTATACAAGTGCGTGGTCAGCTGCATTCATACAATCCTTGTAAAAGGGTAAAAAATCTTTTCGTAATGACGAAAAGGTGTGAAGCTCCATACATGCAATAATTTTCCGATCGCCATATTGTTCCTTGACGGCACCTGTTGAAGCCCTAAGTTTTGAGGGGGAATGAGCGAAATCTTTATACATTACAAATGAACCCTGCTCAGTGACCTTCTGCAGACGCTTTCCAGCTCCTGTGAAATCAGCCATGCCCATTAAAAATTGTGCATTAGAAATGTCTAAATGTTTAGCGAGGTGCATTGCCCCAATCATATTTTGAAGATTATGACTTCCAAATATCTGAAGCGGATATTGATTTGAATCCCAAGTTACCTCTGTTCCATTATTCAGAGACTTAAATACAGGTGTTTCATAAGCCTGAGTATTTAAAGCATTTTTAAATTTATGAGCGATACGCTCAACCTCATTGTCTAAAGAATTATAAATTAGAAAACCATTTTCCTTGATTTCAGAACAAAAAAGGTCAAATTGTAATACATAGTTCTCAAATGTTGGAAATACATTGATATGATCCCAGGCAATTCCACTAATTAATGCCACATCCGGCTTATACAAATGAAATTTAGGTCTGCGGTCAATTGGTGAACTTAAATATTCATCTCCCTCCAATATCATATACTCAGAGGTATCAGTAAGTCTGACCATACAATCATAACCTTCTAATTGAGCTCCTACCATGTAATCAACGTCAATATTTTGCTTTTTACATACATGCAAAAGCATTGAAGTGATCGTAGTTTTTCCATGACTTCCTCCAATTACAATCCTCTTCTTTGTTTTACTTTGTTCATATAAATACTCCGGATAAGAAAATATAGGGATCGCTAAACGCTTCGCTTCTTGCAACTCAGGATTATCCTCTCTTGCGTGCATTCCAAGTATAACTGCATCTAAAGATTGATCAATACGATGAACATTCCAACCTATTGCATCCGGCAATAAGCCATGCTTTTCAAGCCGTGAACGAGAGGGTTCAAAAATCTCATCATCAGAACCAGTAACTTCAATTCCCTTACGACTCAGTGCAATTGCTAAATTGTGCATGGCACTTCCCCCTATTGCAATAAAATGTACTTTCATATCAAATCTTTAAACTAAAATAAAAATGAAAACTGCTCAAATTAAATAAGAACAAAAGAGTTACTGACAAATGAATATGAATAGACTATTCGTACATCTAATTGAGGGTGCTGAAACTTTTAAATTCACCGTCTTCTGAGTAAATTAGGTATACATCTAAACCTTTTCCATTGTCAGAATCAACGTAAGCTTTAGTCGCCTCTAAACCAACTACCATAAAATAAGTAGCCATGGCATCTGCACGACCACAAGAACTTGAAATAACTGTTGCCGAGAGAAGATTGTGACGATTTTGTTTACCAGTTTTAGGGTTGATCGTGTGCGCATAGCGCTGACCATTTTTTTCGAAGTACTTTCTATAGTTTCCACTCGTTGCAATTGCACAATTGGTCACAGTAATAATTTTCTGAACAACTTGACTATTTTCGGTATTGGTTTCTGATGGTTTTTCAATTCCAATATTCCACATTTTTTCACCTGCTTTAAGTCCAGAAAGTCTGATCTCACCTCCCAATTCAATGTATATATTTTCATGGCCTCGTCCTTTTAAAAAGCCCATTAGCACATCAACTGAATAACCTTGTGCAATCGCATTGAAATCTAGCTGAAAATTTGAATTTAACTTGGAAATATCCATTCGACCATAATGTGTTCTAAATTTAAACTGGGTAGTATCTCTATATCCAACACTTTGTAAAATCGTTTTTATACCGGAGTCAGTAGGAACTATTTCATTATCAGTACCAATACCCCATAAATCCATTACAGGCTTGACAGACGGATCAAAATAACCTTCACTTAAACCGTAAATGGAGTCACTCAATAGAAGCATTTGACCAAAATAACTCTTTGATAATATAGAGGTGTCTGTAAAATTCAATGCATTAAATCGAGAAACTAAAGAACCCTCCAGATATGTAGAAAGCGCCATATCAAAATCAAACAAAATGGAATCGATATCCCTTTGGTTAAAATTCAATTCCGAATCATATACTTGAATGGTATATGTAGTTCCTTGTGCACGGCCTCTAAGCTTGTACATAGAAAAAGGCGCTCTTTCAAAATCTTCACCACAAGAAATACAAAAGAGAAGAATAAGTGCAACAAAATTAATCTTTAAGAACATCAACCCCTTTCGATTCATTAAACCATACATGCTCAGAAATCGATGCATTATTTCTCGTATAAGATGCCGCTCCATTTTGGTCAGTCGTTTGCTCATATACTGAACCATATCCATTTATATCAACAACAACACGTTGAATCGTGACAGAAACAACATCCCCCTGTGAGTTTGTTCTTTTGAAAAGACGTTGAGTCATGGCATTGGATGGAAATAAAATACCATTCTCATCCTTCAAGTAGTTTGGCTGCGATTCAACTTCAGGCTTTGAAGACTTTAAACCTTCTAGTTCTTTTACTCGATTCTCACCGGCCAACTTTTCCTTGGCCTCTCTTTTTTGAACTTCATAATCCAAGATTAACATTTGACTTTGGCTCGTAGCTAACCTCTCGGCATTATCAATATCATTGGTTCGATCAATCAATTCGTGCTCATTATTCAAGGTGCTTTGGCGTTCTGTAAAAGATTCACCGCGTACCAGCTGGTTTAACAATTCCATGTTATCCTGATACTCTTTTTCCGTTTTCCATTCTTCTATTTGAAAAGCAGAAAGCTCCTGCTGCTGTTTATACCTTTGAGATTTTATATTGAGCTCAGAGTCCAAAACTTGTTTTGTATTGGCCTGTTCTTCTTGAAGCAATAACTTTTGACTATCGACTTCCTTCTCATTCATATGCATGGCATTCATGTAAGTCTGCATCTCCTTTGTGGAGGCCTCATTTCGAACATTTTCCTTTGTTTTGGAAAAGAACACCTCGTAATCGATTTTATTTTTTATGTCTTGTAAATCTTTTAAGGGATCACTTTTTCGTTTTTGAATTGTCAGCGACAAATCATTAAAAGCTTCAAAATCAGAACCTTCATACAATTCACCAGGGGAACCAACCGTTATACCCGTATTACTTTCTGATTGTTCAGTTTTTTTTGAATTGTTTACAAAGTCTGTACCTTTCGACCAACTTGATAAGGAATCCTTCATTTGTGTTATTTCATCAACAGGTACAATGTGATAATTGTCATTTGCTATTTTAAAGGCTTTCTTTAAATCAATGAGTGCAGATTGTTTGTCAGGATCTGCAGCGCCGAATGCTTTGTCCCTGTGCGCGTACATATCTTCAAGACCTCTTATTTGCTTTTTCAGCGCAATTACTTTATCATCTTTGGCTCTTGCCTTCATCGGTTCCGAATCAAGTATTCGACTTGCCAAATCATAGGAATCGCGTCCTTTCAAAACGTTGCTGTATGCTTTCTCGATTTGCTTTCGAAAAGCTTCCTCTTCGGAATTTTTCTTACTTGATATTTCAGCAATACCTCCCTCTACCTGCGAAGAATAAGTATTAATCATTTGCTGATCTGTTAGCTTCTTGATGAGCATGTCTGCCTTCTTAAAATTGGCTAAACCTGCATCAATTGAATCTGAATCTATTTGGTTTTGACTTTGAGCTCTTTCAATAAACTTTTCTATTGAAGTTGAAATCCTAAAGTTTTCAGATTCCTCTCGGATTGCCTTAATTTCTGCTTCAATCTTTACTCTTTGTCCAGGATCTAGAGCCTGAATCTCCTTGAGTTTCAAAACACTTTCAGCAAATGATTTTTCAGCATGCAACAAATCAGCAGATATTCGCAACGAAATGAGTTTATTATTACTATTGAGTTGATTTTCCTTATTTAACCTAGCTTCTGCTATTTTTGTGAGTCGGTACTTTACCTGATTGTCCTCAATCATAGCCAATGCCCTGTTGTAGTTATTTTCTGCTTCATCGAGTTGACCCAAAGAAAGCGCCTTATCGCCTTTTATTTTAAATACTTCAAAGCTTCTTCTTGCTTCTTTATCCTTTTGTATTTTTTCAATCAACTCTTCGATTTCTATTTTCCTGTTTGCTAAAGATGTATTATTGGGCTCATAAATTAAAGCTGAATCTATAGAAGTAAGTGCTGCCTCAAAATCTTTTCTTTTTAAAGCTGCTGCTAATTTCGTTGTAAACAAATCTAATTTAGACCCTTGATCTGCTAACGAATAAGCATTAAGTACCTCATCCTCAATATCTTTTTTATACTTTTCTTCTGGAACAGCCAAGTTCATTGCCGGATCCCAGGTAAATTTTTCAGCATAGGTATCTTTTGCAAAATCTAATACAGCTCCTTCCCTCACTTCAAACAACTCAATAATGAGAAGTTCCATAGCTTGTAGTGTGCCATTTGGATTTCTAACTTTCAATTTTTCAAAATCAAAAAAAACTTTCTTGGAAATATAGCCTGGTTTCGAAACGAGAATTTCAAACGGTAAAACTGTCGTGATTGAGCCACTTATGAAATAGGTGCCTTTAGAATCGGATAGAGATTTGGAGAGCATCTTCCCGTCCTGGAACATATACATGGTTGCTCCGAATATCTTTTTTTTGTTAGTAAAATTATTTAAATATCCTTCGAGAGAAATATCCAATCGTTTCTGCGCGTGGGTATTCACAACAAAAAAAAGCAACAGAGAAAAAATAATTCGAGTCATAGAAAACTTGGTTGTATTGTGCTCAATAAACGTAAAATTCTAATTTTGTTGCACTATTACAAAAATGCGTAAAAAAGCTGAATAAAAAAATGCTAAGAATAGATGAGTTAAGCTTTTGGGAGAAATCATCTTATTTTGAAAATATTGATTTTCTAATCATAGGCTCTGGTATTGTAGGTATGAGCACAGCATTGTTTTTGAAAGTAAAATACCCTAAGGCAAAAATTGTAATTATTGAAAGGGGTTATCTGCCCACGGGAGCAAGTTCAAAAAATGCAGGTTTTACATGTTTCGGCAGCCCGACAGAACTGTACGATGATTTACAGCACATCAGTGAACACAAAGTTTGGGAGACATTTTCTGATCGTTATAATGGTCTGAAATCTTTATTTGAACTTGTTGAACCCAAAAGCATTCAATATGACGCCTGTAAGTCTTGGGATCTAATTGCAAGCAATGCAAAAAATGACATCAATCCTAACTTCATAAAGTACATAAATGAAAAGGCTCTAAAAATAACAAAGGTCAAAGGAATATATCATGAGGATTTAGCCGCCGTTTCTAAATTTGGTTTTCAGCACATTAAAACCGCATATTGCAATTCACTTGAAGGAGGAATTAACACAGGACTTCTTGTAAAATCACTCTACCAAAAAGTAATTGAAGCCGATGTTCAGGTGATTTTTGGCATTGAAGCGCTTTCCATGGAAAATTCTAATAAGAACACGGAGATCTTTACAAATCGAGGCAATATCAAAAGTGAATATTGTATCATTGCAACAAATGGCTTTGCCGGGCAATGGATTAATGAAGATATTCAACCCGCTCGAGCTCAAGTTTTGGTAACCAATCCTATTCCAAACTTAAAAGTTAGAGGAACTTTTCACTTCGAAAAAGGCTATTATTATTTCCGGAATATTGGTGATAGAATACTTCTTGGAGGGGGGCGAAATATTGATATTAAAGGCGAAAACACGGCAACATTCGGTACAACAGATGCCATTCAGAACCGTCTACAATCCTTGTTGCGTGAGACCATATTACCGAATAAGGAATTTAATATTGATTACACTTGGTCAGGAATTATGGGTATTGGGTCGACAAAAAGTCCGATACTGAGAATGCTAAACAAAAATACAGCGATAGGTGTTAGGCTAGGAGGTATGGGAGTCGCGTTAGGCTCACAAGTAGGTAAAAAACTGTCCAGCTACTTTTAGCATGAAAAAAAAAGAAGAACAACAAGAAGGTAAATTTGTCAATCCTATTGACCCAGATAAAATAAGTGACAATCCACATAGTCTTGAATATGGACATCACAGTGGCAGTGCACTCATAAAACCTGAAGATCAGGGTAAGTTAAAAGGTAGAGCACTTTCTGCTATGGATCACCAAACTGACATGCAGCTTGGACAAATTTATGAGCAAATGCAACTACTGGCTTCACAAGCACAAAGACTGAACGAAAGAAAAAAAATATCTGAATTCATCTATACCGCAGAATCAAGATTTGAACCCTTCATTAACCATACCTATCATTTATACAAGAGAGATACAGGTTCATTTCTGCTTTCTTTAATAGGTCCGACACAATGGGGAAATACCAAGCATGTATTTGAATTCGTAGCCTCAGTGAAACTTCTTGCAGACCATACATGGGATATACTAGAAAAGAATGAGTCCTTCGAATTTAGCGTGTAAAAACCCAATCTGAAACGGTAGATAAACCAGCATCGTATTTGTATCCGTCGATATTAGCTTGCTTCAAATCCGCTACTTCGTCGATCTTATTCTTAACTATGAAATGGGCCATACTGCCTCTTGCCCGCTTGGCATACATCATAATTGTTTTAAGCTTACCATTTTTAAAATCTTTAAAAATTGGATTAATCGTCACATTCGATAATGCCTTAAAATTTATTGCTTTTGAATATTCAACAGATGCAAGATTTATTACAACATCGTCATCCTTAAGATCAGACATCATGGCTTGCGTTATCTCCTTACGCCAGTACTCGTAAAGATTTTTAGTAGACGTGTCAATCTGAATTTTCGTTCCCATTTCCAAACGGTAAGCCGCAATTCCATCCAAAGGCTTGAGTATACCATATAAACCTGAAAGTATTGTTATTGATTTTTGTGCAAACACCCAATCCTCATCCGTAAAATTGTCAGCAGCCAATCCTTTATATACCTCTCCTGTAAATGCCTTTGCCGGTTGTAGCGGATTCACATTAGATTTTAAAGTGTTCCATTCCTGATAGCGTGACCAATTCAAATCGGCTAGATTCGGCGAAATAGACATTAATTCTTGTAATTCTTGAGGGCTTTTATTTTTTAATAATCTTATTAATTCAGCTGCCTTTGTTTCGTGTATGGGAGTTGTTGGTTTACCGTATAGAAAAGGCTCTTTCGAAATAGATTTAGCAGGAGACAGAATAACTTTTAGCATTATCTTTTTTTATTATTACAAGTTAGCAAATTTATACTTCTCTACCCCTTACAATTTTCCTGATCTTAATTTTATACCCCCAAAAAAGGTTCTGGGTTGTGCAGGTCCATAAATAAAATTACTGTCTCTGTTTTTACCAATATCAAAATCATCTTGATAAGCATTTAAAATATTTTTCACGCCCAAATAATATTCAATTATAAGATTTGATTTCTTGATATCCATGGCATAATTTAATTTAAAACTAAGGTTAGAAAACATCTCTGTATTGACCATTTCATCAAATAATTGATTTTCTGCACCTGCAAAATGAGGCACTAACATTTGACCTGTATAAACATAATTTATATTCGCACTCAATCGCTTTGAAGGGTTCAGGGTTAATACCATAAAACCATAATGATTAGGTGTTCTTATAAATTCTCTTGTTGGCGGTATACCATCAATATAGGGAACTGCATTTTCATACTTATTGGTCTGTAAAGTACCTCCTGCCTCAAATTGAATTTTCTGCTTGTAATTGGCTCTGAGCTCCAAAGTAAGACCAGAAACGGTTGCAGACTGACCATTTTGTTTTTCAAATAGTAAACCAAAGTCATCAGATCCATTAGGCTGAAGATAAAATGCATTATTCAGCAACGTATGAAATCCTTCAAAGGTAAATCCAAAAATAAAGTTAGCGTATGGCTTATCGTAATTAATAGAAGCACTGAAGCTTTGGGAGCGTTCCTCTAATAAATTAGAGTCTAGCGTTACTCTTGAAATCCCACCTCCAGCAAATGCAATATGTAAATCTGTATCAAAAGCCTGAGGTGCTCTAAAGCCAGTACCATAACTCAATCTGACCTGGGTGTTTTTCTTAAGCTTGTAAAGCAAAGAAATACGTGGACTCAAAATAGGAATGTCAACAGTGTTGTTTATATCCAAACGGCAACCAGAAAGAAGATTTAGCTTCGGCAATAAAGCCCAATCACTCTGAAGAAACATACCCAAATCTTGAATTTCTTGATTAATCAGATAATTATACGTTGGGATCTCATCAAAAACAGCATCCAAAAGAAGCTCGGTACCAAAGGTAAAAACATTTGAACCCGAAGTTAGGAAGCTTTCAATTTTATGATTGAATTGCATACCGATATTCAGTGTAGAAACATCAGACAAACCATATGGCGGGTTTTCATTAAAATCGATGAGTTCTAATGAATCATCGGGAGTGACACCCGTATAGTGACTGCGATAGGTATGCTGGAATGCGGCATACGCAATAAAAGATGATAATTCGTTATCAAAGTTAATTTGATAATCTGAACTTATCATCCAAACACTATGAGTGCGTTCTTCGGCCTGATCTCTTAAGTAAGCGGATTCTGTTTCGCGCATTTCGCCACCGAATCTATACTCGTTAAGATTACTTACACTTAACTCAAGCTTATGATTTCTTTTAGGCAAATAAAAAGATGTAAACCCAAAAGAATTATTCTCTAAAAGCGGAAGTTCAGAATAGCCATCCGAATTATGGTCGTAAAATTCACGTCTTCTTCGATTTAAGAAGAGTGAGATCCCCATATTCTTCTTTTCATTAACAGCGGTGAAGTTTCCATTTAAAATATGATCGTTACTGAGGCTGTTTATATTTTGATAGGTGTAATTCAAATCAAAACTATTTTTCTTTGGTAATTTCGTTATCACATTAACTGTTCCTCCAATTGCACTTGAACCATATAAAGAGGAACCACCACCACGAATGACCTCTAATCGATCTATCATGTTTACTGGTAATTGTTCTAAACCATATAGACCTGTTAATGGACTAAATATAGGTCTTCCGTTAATTAATACTTGCGAATAACCACCAGCTAAACCATTCATTCGAAGCTGGGTGTAATTACATGTTTGACAATTCGTTTCTACACGCAAGCCAGGTTGAAAACGCAAACCCTCAGCAAGATTACAGGATTGTACTTTTTCTAAACTCTCACCGCTCAATACGTTGACAATTACATTAGAATTGGTTTTTCGTTTATAGGTTTTAGTTCCCGTAACAACAATTGCATCCAATTCCATTATCTGTTGTGTAAATACAATGGGTAGAAAGATATCTCGCGATTCTTTGGTAACATCTATGGTGTCTTTTATCGTTTGAAAACCAATAGAAGAACACTCTATTGCGTATCTACCGATTTGAACATCATGAAAACTAAAACTACCATTTTTCTTGGATAGCACATGTTTTGAAAGCGGATAAAGAGAAACTCTAGCAAATTCAATTGCTTTACCATCATAAGAGACCGAGCCCCTGATGTCAACTTGACTCTTGCAATCCAGAGCGAATAGTACAAAAAGAACAATATTTATAAATTTAATTCGAAATAGAGCTTGCATTTGATTTATTTAAAAAGTTAGACAAATCTAAGATTTTATTTACAATAAGTTAGACTAATCTAACTTATTTTTTAGGCTTATAAAATATACGTATATTTAATCTGATTTTATTATACCATGGCAACAGTTACAATCGAAAATTATCTCAAAGCGCTATTTACTTTAAACCAGCTAAATAGTTCAATTTCACTAACGGATTTAAGTAAAGAAATGAGGGTTAGTGCGCCAACGGTAAATAACATGATTAAAAAATTACAAGATAAAGGCTGGGTAGAATATCAAAAATACAAACCGATTAAGCTAACTACTGAGGGCTGCATTCAGGCTGCTGCGATTATAAGAAAGCATCGACTAACTGAAATATTCCTCGTAAAAATCATGGGGTTTGGCTGGGAGGAAGTTCATGATATTGCTGAGCAAATTGAACATATTAAATCTGATTTGTATTTTGATCGCATGGATGAATTGCTTGGCTTTCCAAAAACAGATCCGCATGGCTCGCCTATTCCAGATAAGACGGGAAAAATTGCTGAGCAACACTTTAGAACGCTGGCACAAATAAAACCAAATACGAAAGTGAGTATTGTTGCTCTCAAGAACAGCTCGTTCGAACTACTAGATTATCTGAATAAGAAAAACATTAAACTTGGAGATTTCATTCAAATTATTTCGATCGAACCCTTTGACAAGAGCTGTTCAATTCTATTAAATGAGACAACCAAAATGACAATGACACAACAGGTTTGTGCCTGCTTAATGGTTGTAGAGTAGATCTTTAAAAATTTAGATAAAAAAAACTCCTCCATTAAAATGGAAGAGTTCAGTTTATTTATCTGTTCTACTTCTTAATTCGAATCTTCTTCGTCAAGTCAACGAGTAAAGGAGTTGCTACGAACATCGAAGAATACGTTCCAACTAATATTCCAAGAATCAATGCGAAAATAAAGCCTTTTATCGCTGCCCCTCCAAAAAAGAAGATAATCAAAAGCACTACTAACGTGGTCATCGAAGTATTGATAGTTCTTGACAAGGTAGAATTCAAAGCACCATTTATTTCGGATTTGAAATCTGAATCTTTTTTCCAAGATAAATCTTCTCGAATTCTATCGAAAACTACTACCGTATCATTTATCGAGTAACCAATCACTGTTAGAATAGCCGCGACAAACGCCTGATCTAAATCCATATTAAATGGAAGAATATCACCTAACAAGGCAAATAAACCAAGAACAATTACCACATCATGAAATAACGCGAAGATGGCACTTGCAGAGTATTGCCATTTACCAAAACGAATGAATATGTATGCGAAAATGATTAAAAGAGAAAGTCCAATTGAGATTTTGGAAGAATCCTCTAACTCAGCAGAGACGGTATTCGATACAAATCTAGATTCTGGTTCTATAACGTAAGTCCCAAGCTCTCTTTGACAGCTTTTAAGTGCCTCGTTAAGTTTTACAAGAACTTCCTCTTCTGCATTTTCTTTTTCTAGTAAAAAGTTAGTTGTAATTTCTACGTTAAATGAGCTAGACTTCGTTTTAACATCCACTGAAGATTTAGGCATTGCCTCTGCCAACTGCTTCTTAATGAATTCAGATTTATTTTCAGCAGACTTTTCAAACTTCACCGAGTATGTTCGTCCTCCAGAGAATTCAACTGACTTTGAAATACCTTTTGTTAAAAGCAGCCCTAAAGATCCAACAACCAATACAGTTGAAATAACATAAGCAAATTTACGCTTATCTAAAAAGTTAATGTTCAATCCTTTAAAAGCATTTTTTGTAAGCTTGGTGTCAAAGGCGATTGATTTGCCTTTCCCAAGTCTCCATTCAAAAATCAAACGAGAAATAATTAATGCCGCAAAAACTGATGAGAAAATACCAATAATCAAGGTCGTTGCAAAGGACTCAATCGGCCCCGTTCCAAATATTTTAAGGACAATCGCCGTTAATAAAGTCGTTACGTTGGCATCAATTATTGAGGAAAGAGCCTTTTGGAAACCTGTCTCAACAGAACTGGCCAAGTCTTTTCCGTTTGATTGCTCTTCCCTGATTCGCTCAAAAATAAGTACGTTCGCATCAACAGCCATACCAATGGTAAGAACAATACCTGCAATACCTGCTAGTGTCAATACAGCCCCAAAAGAAGCTAAGGAACCAAATATAAATACAACATTCGCAAGCAAAGCGATGTCAGCTACGATTCCAGATTTTCCGTAATAGAAAAACATATATAAAAGCACAACTAAAAATGCAATTCCAAAGGAAATTAAACCAGCCCGTGTATTCTCTTTACCGATTGTCGGCCCAACTTTAGTTTTCTCTTTAATAACGAGTGGTGCCGGCAGTGCTCCACCATTTAAGAGTCCTGCAAGATCATTTGCCTCATCAAAAGAGAAGCTACCAGAGATTTGGGTGTTTCCTCCGTTAATGGCTCCTCGGACTTGAGGCGCACTGTAAACAACGTTATCCATTGTAATTGCAACTAGACGATTGACGTTTTCTGAGGTCATTCTTGACCATTGCTCCATACCTTCGTCATTCATCGAAAGATCAACTGTTATGTCACCAGCTACTTGATCGTAACCTTGACTAGCGCGTGCAATATGACTTCCATTTACACGTGCTTTTCCATTTTCAGGAATACGACATGCATAAAGAAACCAACCCTTTTTGGTTTTATTATTATCCACATAATCCTTTTCAGCACCCCACATGAATCTAAGTTGGGCGTCAAACTGCGCTATAATGTCTGTTCTTTTTAATAAAGCATTGACTGCTGCTTTATCAGTGTCATTTTTTGCATACCCAAAAGAGTAGCCCCCTGTAGATTGCATGAGAGATGCAAGACTATTCGTTGACTCTTGAACATCTTCATCAAAAGAAATTTCTTCAGTAGAATCCATTTCCATTCCTTCATCTTGTAAAGAAAGACGATTTGCTTCTGCCCAATTTGTTTGTATTTGGTCGAAAGAATACGTTTCAAAAAATTCAAGATTTGCAGTAGATTGTAATTTTTCAGCTACAGTACGCTCATCTTGAACACCCGGAAGTTCTATATACAATCTGTTGTTTGCCTCATCCTTTTGAATATTTGGTTGCGCAACACCGAATTGATTGATTCGCTTATTCATTACGTTTTCAATACCATTCATTGCTTCGCTGATTCGCGCTCTCAAAGAGGATTCAACTACCTCATCAGAGGTGGTTATTTCAATTCCTTCTCCATAAAAGATTGCATTGAGTTTCATCCCGTCATTATACTTACTGTAGGCGTCAATAAAAAGCGATAAAAAATCTGCAGATGCATTATTGTTCATTTGTGCAAGCGCTTGCTCATAAGGTTTTTTAAATGAAATATCATTCTGATTTTTTACCTGAGACTTAATGAATTCCGGAACTGAAATTTCAAGTGTGACACTCATACCACCTACAAGGTCAAGACCAAAGGCCAAAGAACGTTTTTTAACCTCTGCAAATGTAGATCCCAAAATAGGATATACCGATTGCTCTGCTTTGCTTCTTAAGATTTGATTTACAAGAATACCTTTTGCAATTTCCATTGCTTCTGGCTCGTTAAAATCTACGGTGTCATTATTCGTGCCTATGGTCGCAATTCCGTTAGATGATGCTAACGCCTTTTTCTTAATAGTGGCAATTTTCTGATCTGCCTCTATTCCGGCCTGACTTTCTACGTCATTCGCGATCCAAGTGAAAGACAATTGGTATAAGCAAACGGCAGTCAATAAAATGGTTAGAAACCAAAAGAATCCTTTAATGCGCATATATTTTAAATTAATGTTTTGATAAGCGTGCAAATATAGAATTTACATATCTTAAATTCAAATAAAAACATAGTTAAAAGGGAAATAGATAATTAGCTAGAATTCCTTGGTTCATTTGAACTTCTCGTCCGAAATAAAGTTTAAGAACATATCTGCAAAATCAGACCACTCATCCTTTTGATCGTCTTTCTGCTGAAATAGATACTCTTCGACAATTTGCAATTTACCTCCAGAGAATACATTCTCAATCTTGACTGCCAAACTTTTCGCATTCAAATCTTCTATTAAAAACCCATTTTTTCCTTCAACTATTCGCTCATGTAAACCGCCATTGGTGGAGACTAAAACCGGTAAGTTAAAAGATGAGGCCACAGCTTGAATACCGCTTTGAGTCCCTGCTTTGTATGGTAAAACACAACAATTTGCTGCGCCAAAGTAATTTGAAACTTCATTATCTGCAATAAAACGATCATGAAAAACAACCCTTTCGCTCCCAAGTTTATTTATGGTTTGCACATATTTATCTTTACCACCGTAAACCTCACCTGCAATTAATAGCCTGTAAGAATCATCTAAATACTTCATTGCGTCAAGAAGTATGTCCAATCCTTTATAATCCCTTATCAAACCGAAGAACAGCAAGACCTTTACATTTTGAGGAAATGAAAATAAAGCACGTGCCGTTTTCTTTTCAGCTTTTTCTCCGAATTGTTTATATTTGGGGTGAGGAATCACCAAACAATTTGCATCTGGCCGATAGGATAATAAATCTTTTCTCACTTTTTCTGAAAGAACAATAAAAGCATCAAAATGACGAATAAAAAGACGATTCAGGTAGGTATCAAAAAACCGTGGTTCATGCGGAGTTAAATTGTGAATTAGAGCAACTTTAAATACTTCCTTTCCAAAAGACCTAGCCATATACGCATACATTGGAGAGAAAAATGGCATCCAATAATTTGCAACAAAAACATCAGGACTGGCTTTCCGAAGTCTTCGTCTTGCACTCAAATAAGTTAAAGGGTTATAACTACTTACAATCTGAGGATAGTGCTCTGTTACATTAAAGTCCAACTGGGTCTTTCCTGGAAATAAAAGCTTCGGATATTGTTTACTAAAAGTAAAGGCCTCTAAATTGGACTTTCGCCTTATAGCCTTGACCAAAAAATTACTAAAACTCGAAATACCACCCCGAAATGGCGGTAGTGCAGAAAAAAAAGCAACTTTAAGTTGGGATGTTTTATTCGATACCAAAATCAATGCATTTGTACATAAATTAAATTCCTGATTCCATTGGGAAATAAAAAAAGTAAAGGCTTGTATCAATTGATTTAATTTTGGTCCCGCAAGAACGAACTAAAACAACAAGGACCAAGAATAAAAAACTTATAAACATAATGCTCTAATTTACAAAATCTAATGATTTAACTCTATTCCATTCCTTTTGAATCTTCAAGAAACTTTTTGGTTTGCTTTGGAGTTAGTCTTTCCCCGTTCTGAAACAACGTTCGACCTAAAAGAGATCTCGAATTATCGAAAACTTTTACCCAACCGTGAAGCTTACCGTTTTTATAGGTTCTTTCGCTTTCTAAGCCTCCATTTGAATCGTAAAGTTGCCATTTCCCATTTTTCAAATCATTAAAGTATTGACCGCGCTCTTGAAGAGCTCCAGATGAAAAATAAGATGCAAAACCGCCATGTTTTAGGCTATCAACAAAATTTGTCTCATTCAATATTCGTAATTCTCCTCGTTCTAGTTGATTGCGTAAGTAAAAAACTACACGTTTTCCATTAAGTTTATTTTTTTTAAACCTTTCAGCAGAGAGGGTTAAACCAGAACGATCATAATTCAACCACAATGAATCACGGAGTCGATTTTTGTAGAAACCTTCTGACATAACTTCTTCATTTTCGAAGTAAAACGTTACAAATGCTGCTCTTGAATTGACATGCTCGATAATACTTCTTACCTGGCCATCAGGATAATAATATCTAAACTGACCTATTGGAATATCATCGATAAACCTACCTTCATATTCTGTTTTTTTGGAGTACTCCCAATTCCTCGTCCATAAACCTTGTTTTCGACCAATTGAATCGATTTGATTAACCTGAGAAAAAAGACCAAATACTAGGAATAGAATTAAAATAGATAGGAGTGCTTTGATCATAACATTTTATTGAAGTCAGTCAATGAAGCCAATTTAATATTCGGGGATAAATCACAGCGTTCTTCGGAGTCAATTAGAACAGTTTTCATGCCAAGTTTTAGACCAAATTCTAAATCAGAATCAGTATCACCGACCATAATTGATTTGCTAAAGTCTATTTCCGGATATTTTCCTTTAGCATCAAGTCCCATTTCAATGCTCGGTTTTCGTCTTGATGGTACCTTATTTTTAAGTTCACCCGCGACAAATACAGCATTTATATGTGCCTTGTGTTCACTAAACTTTTTGCACATCCAATTATGAATGGCGTTAAGCTCCACTTCTGTAATTAATGCTTTCCCAATGCATTGTTGATTGGTCACAACAAAAACTTTACCAAATTTCCCAAAAAGCGATGAAGCAATTTCTAGAACACCCTCTTTAAAAACGAAATCTTTAGTTTGAAGAATGTAGCCACCGAAAACACGCTCATTAATAACTCCGTCTCTATCTAAAAAGAGGGTCCAAGTTTTATCAATGCCCCAATCAAGCTTCATTGGAGGGTTCACGGATTCTCTTCTCAATTAAATAGACGTTTCTATGAGTAGCATTCCTTCCGATAAGTTCGGAAATAAAACCAGTCATAAAGAACTGAACACCAATAACCATGGCGATTAAAGACACGTAGAATTCTGATCTTTCTGCCAATAATCTTGCCTTCTGATGAATAAATAACTTATCTATTCCAAGGTAAAAAATCAAAAGAAAACCAATGAGGAACATCAACGTACCTAAAGCGCCAAAAAAGTGCATTGGTTTTTTTCCAAATTTCCCCATAAAAGCGACGGTAATCAGGTCCAAAGGACCATTTAAAAACCGATTCAAACCAAACTTGGTAACACCAAACTGGCGCGCCTGATGCTGAACAACCTTTTCACCGATATTTGTGAAACCAGCATATTTAGCTAATGCTGGAACATAGCGATGCATATCACCATAGAGTTCAATACTTTTCACCACACTGCGCTTATAAGCTTTCAAGCCACAATTAAAGTCATGTAAATAGATCCCAGTAATTCTTCGTGCAGCCCAATTATAAAGCTTCGTTGGAATGGTTTTAGATAATGGATCATGTCGCTTTTTTTTCCATCCAGAAACAAGGTCATAGTCTTCCTTTATGATCATATCGTAAAACTCTGAGATTTCTTCAGGGGAATCCTGAAGGTCTGCATCCATGGTTACTACAACATCACCTTGACAGGCCTCAAAACCTTTCTGGAGGGCAGCAGATTTGCCATAGTTCCTTTGAAATTTAATTCCTCTTATTTTACTATTGTTTTTCGCTAATCCCTCGATGACCTTCCAAGAATCATCTTTACTTCCATCATCAATAAAAAGTACTTCATAGGTATACTTATCACTTAATGTTTTTTGAATCCAGTCCCATAATGGGGTAAGAGATTCCTCTTCGTTAAATAAAGGGATTACAATTGAGATTTGCTTTGACATAGGCTTCAAAGTTAAATAAATCTTGGTAAGGAATGATAAAATTTAATACGAGACTAAAGCTTAGTAAACTTTAACTGATTCGCGCCAATCGTGATAAAATAAATGCCACTCCCGTAATTTTGAAGTTCGATAATGGATGCTTCTCCAAATAAGGAACCATGTTCCAATTCCATTCCAGCGACATTTGTTAGCGTATAATATTCACCGTCGTCATAACCTCTCAAGGTCACAAAAGACTGGGTAGGATTGGGATATATTACTACTTTTTGCTCGAATACATCCTCGAAAACTGAACTATACTCATCAACCATAAACATATCTATTGCGGCTTCCGTAACATTTGGATTATCCTCCAAATCTGAAACTTGAAAAGATACAATGATATTTGAAAGATCCAAACCAATAGGGTCAATTACTTCAAGACCCCAAGACATTTCATCGTTTTGAGGAGGAATTGCCCGAATAATCTGATTTGAACCATCACTCAAAGTTATTTTTAAAGTATCGTCAATCGCACCAGGACCATGATTACAATAAAAATCCATGTAAAATAAAATTACCGGGTTTTCATACAAAACAGATAAATTCATCAGTGGTGATGTAAGTGTTGTTACACCATCATCCACATCATCAAAATCAGCATCAATATTTTCGGCGTTCCCAGTAATATATGCAAAAGAACCACAATCTGAATTAAAATCTCCATCCATTACAGTATTGTCTGTTGGATTGGGAATGCCTCTCTCCCATAACCCCGTTGAAACATCTCCAGAAATAGACCAATCAAAGTCAAAAGTAAAGTCATCATAATAACCTTCCTGCAAAACAATAGTTAACGTTCCGGTCCCTGAATCTACTTCCAAATCATCACAATAGGTTATATAGCCCCATTTCCCAACATAAACCTCATGTAAATCCTCATAAAATAACGGCAAGGTCTCCTGCCCTAAACCATTACTCTCACCCTCATATGTTATTAACGGATGTACCAGTTTTATATTTGCATTTTGAATTGGATTGCCTGAGTTGTCTTCTACAATTACATTTACTATAAAAGGTTCAATTGGAATCATTTCTACATCCTGTATGTTAACGCTATTTTGCAATAAATTAACATCCAGAGTCTGAGACTCGTAACCTACTTTAAAGTAAGTGACTTCAAAGTCACCACTTGAAGCGAAACCTGTCGCGTAATCCCCCATGCTATTAGAGCGTTCCTCTTGGGTGTTTTCAGGGATAGTAACTAGAACATTATCAATTGGGTTTGATGACAATTGATTTGTGATATTTCCTTCCAGGTATGCCGCTCTTTGATATTCAGGTTGTAAAACAAATAAACCTTCAGTTCGATCAGAAGCTAATATGTTTCCTGAAGGCAAAAATGGATAGACGCCCCAACTTCCATCGTAAGTAGGTGTTTGTTCAGGATAGGTATCGTAGGTCACTAGTTCTATTAGATTATTGGGATACTTGGCATCATGAATCGTAATTCCGTCAGCGTAATAACTCGTAACGAGATAATCGTTCAGCACAAAGGTGTTATGTGGAATCACATTTTCACCGGGAGAGCTTTGCACCCGGTCTAATTCTATAATATTGTTAACATCTGAAATATTATATGAGGCAACAAAGGCGTCAGGAACTTCATCCGTAGTGTAGACAACCTGTCTGTCATCGGATGGCCAAATATTGTGCGTGAATGAATCTACTGTTGTTTTCGTACCCATTAATTGGGGTGATGATGGGTCTGAGATATCTACAATACTTAAAAAACCATCATTAACATGGGCAAGATACAGTGTATCACCAAATGCAACGCCATCATGCACATACCAATTATCGAAGGCTCCCACAAAAGTAGGATTCATCGGCATACTTGAAACATCATAAATAAGTACACCTCCTTCACCATAATTTGCCCCAAAAACGTAAAGTAGTCCATTCTCATCGACATGACAATTGTGTGCAGATTGCCATGATAATGATTCATCACCTGTAAAAAGATTAGCAATTAAAACGTTACTTTCAGGCAGAGGAGACATATTTATAATCGTCAACCCTTCTTCTGCTTCAGTACTTATGTATGCATAGTCTCCATAAACTGATGGGTCTCTCCAAGTGCTGTTTTCTCCAGCCAGCCAAAACACCTCAAACGGGCTTGATGGATCAGTAACATTCATAATCGAAGTACCATCCTCAGTACCCACGATGGCATATTCATTACCTTGTTCATCAACATAACCCCAAACATCATTCAAACCTGTATTATGAAGGGCAACATAATCCGTTTGTGATACGAACGACAAATCAGCCTGTCCAAAGGATTGATTAGAATACAATAAAACAGCAAAAAACAAGGTGGTTAAAACGGGATATGTAAAATTAAAAGATCTCCAATGTATCATTTCATGTAATTAAGGACTTCTAAAGATAATAACGTTTAAATATTCGAAAGGTTGATGAACAAGTATTTTACTAGACTGACTTTATAATAAAATTCATACATCTCTACCTTAATACTAAAAATTAGGGTTTTAAATATTACTCCCTTATTTTTATACAATAGCACGATCCAGAATGAAAACGAAAATAAATACAATCCAAGAGTACGAAGCAAACTTTAGTAAGGCAAAAAATCAACCTGAGCTTTTCTGGCAAGACATTGCATCACAATTCGAATGGTCAAAAAAATGGGATTCAGTTTGTGAATTCAACATGTATGAGGCGGAGTTTAGTTGGTTTTCTGGGGGGAAGACAAATATTACTGTGAATTGTATTGACAGACATTTAAAAGTCAAAGCAAACCAAACAGCACTAATTTTTGAACCCAACTCACCCAATGAAAGCGTGATCCACATCACATACAAAGAACTTCACCTTAGGGTTTGTAAAATGGCAAATGTCTTATTAGGTCTGGGAATAAAAAAAGGAGATCGCGTTGCGATATACCTACCCATGATACCTGAGCTTTCAGTCAGCGTGCTAGCTTGTGCGAGAATTGGAGCCATACATTCTGTAATATTTGCGGGGTTTTCCTCCTCTGCGCTCTCAGCCCGAATTAACGATGCAAGCTGTAAGCTTGTTATCACATCCGATGGTGGTTTTCGTGGAAATAAAACCATTGATCTCAAAGGCATAGTGGACCAAGCGCTAAAGGACTGCCCATGTGTTAATAATGTTCTCGTTGCTGAACGAACTAATACAGAAATCAACATGATTCCGTCGCGAGATGTTTTTTTGAGAGACGCCCTAGCAAAAGCATCAGATTTACATCTAGCACAACCGATGGATTCTGAGGACCCTCTGTTTATCCTGTACACCTCCGGTTCGACTGGCAAACCAAAGGGAATGGTTCACACGACAGGTGGTTATATGGTCTATACAGCTTATACATTTAAAAATGTTTTCGCTTATGAGCCTGGAGATATTTATTGGTGTACAGCTGACATTGGATGGATAACCGGACACTCCTATATTTTATATGGACCATTGCTTAATGGTGCAACCTCGATTATGTTTGAAGGCATTCCAACTTATCCGAATCCTGGTCGATTTTGGGATATTGTAGACAAATTCAAAGTCAATCAATTCTACACTGCACCAACAGCAATTAGGGCGCTTGCAAAAGAATCGCTGAGTCATGTCACAAAATATAATTTAAAAAGTTTAAAAGTTATTGGTTCTGTAGGCGAACCAATCAATGAAGAAGCTTGGGCTTGGTACCATAAAAATATAGGTAAAGGAAAATGCCCGATTGTAGACACATGGTGGCAAACAGAAACAGGAGGCATTCTCATTTCGCCTATACCAAATGTCTCACCTCAAATTCCAACCTATGCAACAACTCCATTACCGGGAATCCATCCTGTTTTAATGGATGATTATGGAACTGAAATAAAAGAATTAAAAGGAGAAGGTAGATTGTGTATCAAATATCCTTGGCCGTCGATTGCACGAACAATTTGGGGTAATCATGAACGATATAAAGAAACTTATTTTAGCGCCTACCCTGGCTATTATTTCACAGGCGATGGCGCATTGAGGAATACAAACGGTATGTACAGAATTACAGGGAGAGTGGATGATGTGATTATTGTTTCAGGACACAATCTTGGCACAGCTCCTATTGAAGATGCTATAAATGAGCACAGTGAAATAGCAGAGTCAGCTATAGTTGGATTTCCTCACGAAATCAAAGGGAATGCGCTTTATGGCTTTGTGACGCTCAAAGGAAATGTAGAATCCCCAGAAAAACTTAAAGAGTCGATAAACAAGCTCATCTCGGCAAAGATCGGTCCCATTGCTAAATTGGATAAGATTCAATTTACTAATGGACTACCCAAAACACGATCCGGAAAAATTATGCGTAGAATTTTACGGAAAATTGCTGAAGGCAATAGTGATAATCTTGGAGATATCAGCACCTTATTAAACCCTGAAGTTGTAGAACATATTAAAAATGGCAGTAAGCAATCAAATTAATACTAATGAATGGCTAAGTTTCAACAGAAAGTCTTGGGATGAACGCACAAATTCGCACGTCAATTCGGATTTTTACAACCTTTCTGACTTCAAAAAGAAAATTGACTCGCTTAACTGCATAGAGTTAGACTTACTCGGTAATATTGAAAATGAATCACTCTTGCATTTACAATGCCATTTTGGAATGGACTCCCTTAGCTTAGAAAAAAAAGGCGCTAAAGTTACCGCTCTTGACTTCAGTCCAAATGCAATTAAATTCGCGAATGCGCTTAAAAAGGAATTAGGTATGGATACCCATTTTGTTTGTGCTGACGTTTATGACACTAATAAAGTGGTCCATTCAAAATTTCAGACAATTTTTAGTAGCTATGGTATCGTTGGCTGGCTCCCTAATCTAGAAAAATGGGCAAGTGTGATCTCAAAACAATTACTCAAAGGGGGGCGTTTTATTTTGGTTGATTTTCACCCAACGCTTTGGATGTTTGACGATGAATTCAAAAGCATTTCATACTCATATTTTAATGATGAGCCCTACATAGAAATTGAAAATGGCAGTTATGCAGACCGCAAAAATAAAAAGGAAACAACCTCAATTTGGTGGAGTCATTCTCTTTCTGAAATTATGAATTCCTTTCTGAAACAAAACTTGAAACTCGTGAAATTTCAAGAATTCAATTATGCGCCTTACGACTGTTTCAAAAACACCATAGAATTTGAACCCAACAAGTTCAGAATTGCGCATCTTGACAAAAAAATCCCAATGGTCTATGCAATGGTCTTTGAATCTTAAGAACAAATCGAGTTCTCGTAAAATACTATGGTTTGTAATCATTGCAACTCAGGTAGCTTGTACAAGTGAAACTCAGAAAAAAATAGAAAATAACGGAATTGAATTGGTTGTATTAGGTACAATCCAGGATGCGGGATCACCTCAAATCGGATGTACAAAAACTTGTTGTAAAGAATTACTTAAAAAAGGAAATTCAAACCGAAAAGTTGTTTCACTTGGACTTATTGACCACGGTTTAAGGCAGCAATATTTATTTGAAGCCACACCCAATATAACGATGCAAATTGCTCATCTACAGATTATGTCAAATCAATTTAAATTACCTGACGGCATATTCTTGACGCATGCACACATCGGACACTACACAGGGCTTATGTATCTTGGAAAAGAAGCCATGAACAGCCAAAGCACAGATGTTTTTGTGATGCCAGATATGTTCGGGTTTCTCACAAAAAATGGTCCTTGGAATCTTTTGGTAGAAAATGAAAACATCAAACTCAACCTCCTTCGAAATGGACAAGCCAAGTCTTTAAATGAAAACCTAAGCGTAACTCCGATAGAGGTTCCACATAGAGATGAATATTCTGAAACTGTCGGCTTTCGTATTTCAGGCCCAAATAAATCAGCTTTATTTATACCAGATATTGATAAGTGGGTTAAATGGGATAGAGATATTATTCAAGAAATTAACAAGGTAGATTACGCTTTTATAGATGGCACCTTCTTCAGCGGTTCGGAAATTGGACACAGAAACATTTCGGAAATACCGCATCCTTTTATTGAAGAATCAATGAAACGCTTTGAATCCCTTGCACCTGAAGTAAGAAGTAAAATTTACTTTATTCACTTTAACCATACCAATCCCGTGTTAAATGAATCGAGCTGGGAAAGTAAAGAAATCGAAAAAAAAGGTTTCAACCTAGCCAGGATGAGTGACCGATTTTCCCTTTAGTTTTTGACAAACTATGATTTCACAAATTTACCTACAGAAATACCATTGGAAGTGTGAACTTTAATTAAATAACTTCCTTTCTTAAAGTGACTAACATCTGTAATATATTCCGCGAAGTTGATTGTTGCATTCATAGCGTCATTCACAATCACTCGGCCTGAAAGGTCAAGTATTTCGATTCGAGCATCACCGTTAATCTCACCTTCAATCTCAATAGTCAATTCATTTATTGCCGGGTTAGGGAAAACAGAAACCTCATTTTCAATCGCAAGCTCATCACTACCCAGTGTGAAGCCAACTGAAAAATCATAACGATGATAACTACCAAAGTCAGGTGGAAATATTTCGATATAACTCCCCCCTACTTTTCTCAATCTAAAAGCACCTGCCGTCTCACCCTCTGCTTGTGAAGAATACCAAAATGACAAACCATCATCATCCGTATCAGTAAGCACGATTGAATAACAGCCTGGAGCTAAATCAAAAGTATCCTTATACTGTGTATTATTTTGAAGTTGGTTTCGCTCAAAAATCAATTCTCCTGCGCCATCAAACAATTTATAATAGTTCTCATTTGCTTTGTTATTTGTTGTGAACCAAACAAAGAAAGGACCGTCAATCATTTCTGGAGCATCAAATTTTGAGGTCATGACACTATTTTGTAGATAATCATCATTACCAAATGAACCATTGAGATTTCTAACATAGGCTGTAAATGTCATGTTTTGGTCCAAATCGGTCCACCATGCATGCGCGGTTACAGGGATTTCAACAATTTCTTCTTCCATAAAACCTAAATTACCCGTCCACTCAAAATCTATATTATCTCCATAAGTGATCCAGCATTGAATGATGCATGATGTCAAAGGTTCAGCACCTGTATTTCGAAGTACCACACGAGGATTTGAACAGGTAGGATTCCACTTTCGGTAATATTCATAATTACTAGGGTTTAAAACCTCAGTTATGGCCGCATCATTTTGAAAATTTGGTTCCGAATAAGATATAAGATCATAAGCGGCCCTGTAATTACCAGCACCCTGATTAGGGTCGAAAGTAGGAACTTGATTAATAACATAATCAAGAGCCACCGAATCTCCAGGTGAAACAAATGGTGTAAGTTCGAACTCATATTCTTTGACCTTATCGCCTGGACACCAACCCTCTCTTGCATATGGCCAAGTTCCACCCTGACCAATGAGTGGATTGTTACCACAATCTTCTTCTTCAAAAATATCCCATTCAAAACGGGTAACGCCATCGACTTTTATACTGTGATCATTTGATACCCATTCACAACATGCTGCATTACCTACTTGTGCATGACCGGTCATTCTTGTTTTAATTTTAAATCCTGCTGAAGTATCAGAAAGAAACATCTTTTTCTCTTCAAGCACCTCATCCGCAGCCATTGCAGAGAAACCGTAAGACCGAAAATCTGACCAAATTGGTTCACGCTTATGAACATCTCTTGGGGGTATTCCTTCCACAAAAGCAAAGCTAAGGTCCAGGAGCTCTTGCGTATTGTGGGCTGCTAAATCGACTATTCCCTTGAGGTAATCTTGATAGTCCGTAACATCATAAATCCATGCAAAACCATTTGGTCCCAAATCAAACTGAATGCCATAAGGCGTAATATATCTTGCAATCTCAACATCATGGATGATTTCATAAGGTTTTTCGTAATAGGTTATTTGCTCGTTTTGCGCTGTTTCACTCGTAGTATAATCGAGTTCGGAAACAATATTCCCAGCAATATCGACATTGATTTCTGTTCCTCCTGGTGCGCATGGATATGCATCTGAAATCTCAAAATGTCTCTCAACAGGTGTAAACTCAAACAACACCTCCGGCTCTACCTTTTCATCTTTCCAACGCAACACCTCACTGCTTTCGTTTACTGAATTCCCTGCCATAAAACTGATCTTCATGCGCCTAGCCTCTTGATCTACGCCTGTTATTGGATACTCAGAAAAATCAAACATTCCTTGTGTCGAGGGCATAAGCAAATAATTATTAGTACTTAAATCTAAAGCAAGAGGGACATTATCGAAAGTATATGCCACTTTTAAATCATTCCAATTGGGATGTGAATTATTTAGACTTTTATTAAACCAATTATTTATGGTATTTGCGTCTAATGCCGCTGAAAAGATCTGGAAATCATCAATCCTACCCTTCCATGAGTTTCCTAAATTTTTATTCGCTCCCAAAACAAGACGATGGACATAACCGACGGACCTCGTTAAACCTGAACCGCTATGCCATTGCTGACCATCTCTGTAAATAAACATTTCACCTGTTGATTGCGATTTAACGAATGCCCAATGATGCCAATCATTATCTATTCCTGCGGAAGACATGTCAGCGTCAATTCTGTCATACGCAGACCCTTCACCACAATCCCAATAAATACGACTATTACTCCAAGGCATATGGATATTAATAACGCGCTGATTTAAAGTATCGTATGCTTCAAGAATAGATGTGTTTGAGCCCGTATTGCCATCCCCTTTAACCCACATAGAAATTGTCAAATCATCACCCATATCTAGGTCAGACATTTCCAAAAGTGCATGATTTGAACCATCAAAATGTAATACACCGTTCTTTGCACCGTAATTTAAAGCGCGTTGGTCTTGTGTATCTTCTGTTTCAAATTCTAATTCATTATCCGGATCAACACCCTGATCGAAGGAGAACTCAATAATTAAATTATCTGTTCCATTCCATTCAAAGGGTTGAAAAAAGTAAAATTCATTGGCTCCGATTTGAAGCTCATTACTAGCAATTGCGTCGCGATTCAAATCATAAACGGTAGTGAAAGCGTCTTGATGCATCGTTGATAACTCAGTATCCGTGGTACTTTTGATTCGAATCGTTGGATGAAGTAGCTCTCCACCATTGACTATATTCGATATATACAATGACAGAGACTGAAGATTACCTGAAGTATACCCTGCCGTTAATAATTCCTGCTCTGTCACAAGCATTTGATATTTCCCGCCCCATTGATTTAGATCAAAAGGATATAATGCTGTCGTAGTTGAGGTTTGTGGCAAGTTAAGTATTGCTAAATCTTCCGAGATACGACTATGCTGAACTACCTGTTGAGAATTTTTATAGTCATAACCCCATGGTTCAAAGTCAAAAGGGCTTGATGATGAATAATTATGTAAGTATTTTACACTGTCAATACGGACGGAATCAAAAAACCCAGTATGATCAAAAACTCTTGTATAGGTGAGATAATCCCACTCACCGCAATTGTATTGATCCCATGTAGTTAGTGGACTACACTTTAGTTTGTAATACATTAAAACTTTTTCAAACCTTTTTTCCTCTAAGGTTACTGGAAATTCAAAATCAGCCCTTCTTGTGGAAATAGAATCAAATGTAAAAGTCTGAACCCAAGTGGTATCTTGAGCTGAAATATTAATACATAAGGCAATAAAAAGCGCGGAAATGAGAGTTAAACAGGGTCTAGAGTGCATAAGTGTTGTTTTCCTCAAAAATAAGGAAAAAGAAACGGAATAAAAAAGACTTGAAACGAAACTTCACCTTCACGTAAAGTGCCGTAAACATTTACTTTGAGAATAATTCTAAAGCCAAAGATAAACGCTCACGCACCTTTGTTCGATCGATAATAAAATCTAGAAAACCATGGTCTAATAAAAACTCAGAAGTTTGAAAGCCTTGTGGTAAGTCACGTCCTATCGTTTCTTTTACAACTCTTGGTCCAGCAAAAGCTATTAAAGCGCCTGGCTCTGCAATATTAATATCACCCAGCATCGCAAACGATGCCGTTACTCCCCCTGTAGTTGGATCAGTTAGGTATGAAATATAGGGTAATCCAGCATCTGCAAGCTGACCCAATTTTCCTGAAATTTTAGCCATTTGCATTAAAGAAAAACCGGCTTCCATCATTCTTGCACCTCCTGATTTTGAGATGATCATCACGGGGCATTTTAGTTTTATTGCCTCATCGATTGCTCTTGAGACTTTTTCACCCATCACAGAACCCATAGATCCTCCAATGAATCTAAAGTCCATAGCTGCAATGATCAAATCTTTTTTATTAAGCTTTCCTTTTGATGTTCTAATTGCATCTGTGAGACCGGTATTCTGCTGAGTTGATTTGACACGGTCAACGTATTTTTTTGTGTCTTCAAATTCCAAGGGGTCTCCAGAAGTAACTTCCGCATTTAGTTCTGAATACTTACCCTTATCAAATATAATCGAGAAATATTCCTCCGAACCAATACGCTCATGGTGTGAACACCTATTACAGACGTAGTTTAATTTCTCTAAATCTCCCTTTGTAAATATTGTTTTACAGTTTGAACATTTAGACCACAAACCTTCAGGAACTTCCTTCTTCTCACTTGTTGTTGTGGTAATTCCTTCCTTATTTCGTTTGAACCAGCTCATTTGATTTCTTTGGTTAAAATTAGCAAAGATTTATAAAGTTTGAATACTATTTAAATCGGAAAAGCATTGTTCCAATCTTTTACGAAATGTTAATTCCCCATCCCTTAGCCATTTCCTAGGGTCATAATATTTCTTATTTGGCAAATCTTCTCCTTCTGGATTTCCAATTTGGGACTTTAAATAGTCTTGATTTTTTAAAATATAATCTCTTGAACCTTCAGTAAATGCAAATTGCAAATCGGTATCTATATTCATTTTTACAACTCCATAGGAAATACCTTCTCGAATCTCCTCAAGACTAGAACCAGAACCGCCATGAAAAACAAAGTCGACAGGATTTGGATTTGTATTAAATTTGTCTTGAACAAAAGATTGTGAGTTCTTCAATATTTTCGGTGTCAACCTGACATTTCCTGGCTTGTAAACGCCATGAACATTTCCAAATGCTGCAGCAATTGTAAATCTCGGTGAGATCTTCATAAGTTCTTCATAAGCATAAGCAACCTCTTCCGGTTGGGTGTAGAGTTTAGAAATATCAACATCTGTATTATCAACACCATCTTCTTCTCCCCCTGTAATACCGAGTTCAATTTCTAAAGTCATATCAATTGCACTCATACGCCTCAGGTATTGTTTACAAAGTTCAATATTCTCATTCAAAGGCTCTTCAGAAAGATCAATCATATGAGAACTATACAAAGGAAAGCCAAATTCCTTGAAATGCTTTTCACCTTCTGTCAAAAGACCGTCTATCCATGGTAACTTTCCTTTGTGACAATGGTCCGTGTGTAGGATTACGGCTGCGCCATATGCTGCCGCCACGCGATGCACGTGTCTAGCTCCAGATATGGCTCCTAGAATAGTAGCTTGTTCACTTTCGTTACTTAAACCCTTACCAGCATAAAACTGGGATCCTCCAAGAGAAAACTGAATAATCACAGGTGCATTCAAATTTGCTGCGGTCTCCATTACAGCATTTACTGTGCTTGTACTTGAAACATTTACGGCCGGTAAAGCGAAACCTTTTTCTTTGGCATACCTGAAAATTTCTTGAACCGCATCTCCCGTTGCGACGCCTTTTTTAATTGTATGACTCATAGTCTAATCATTTGACCTTGCAAAAGTACAGAATTTAAAAAAACATTGAATAAAATAATTATGACATTTCATCGTTATAAAAAAAATGTTGCCTATGATGCATAAATACCCTGCGAAAAGTAACCCGCATAAAACACAATATTTACCACAACTTTCGTCTGTCCAATTCATATTGAATTACAGCAAAGCCTTTGAAGTAAAAAAACTAAAAAGGAGAAAAATACTGGTTTGTAAGAATTAAAAAAACGCCCGAGGGCGTTTTTTTTATGAACCATTGTAATGCTTATTTTTGTAACCCATGGATTTTAGCCTTCAATCAGATTTTAAACCAACAGGGGATCAACCCAAGGCCATTAAGGATCTTACTGAAGGTATCAAGAACAATATCCCATTTCAAACTTTACTAGGAGTGACTGGGAGTGGAAAAACCTTTACCGTTGCTAATGTAATACAGCAAGTAAATAAGCCAACCCTCATTTTATCACATAATAAAACCCTTGCTGCCCAATTGTATGGTGAATTCAAACAGTTTTTTCCGAATAATAAAGTTGAATACTTTGTGTCCTATTATGATTACTATCAACCTGAAGCATACCTTCCAGTTACAAATACATACATTGAGAAGGATTTACAAATCAATGACGAAATTGAAAAATTAAGACTTTCCGCAACCTCTGCACTCCTTTCAGGAAGGCGAGATGTTATTGTAGTTGCATCTGTCTCCTGTATTTATGGAATTGGAAATCCCTCAGAATTTAAGAATAGTATAATAGAGGTCAAGACGAATCAGAGCATTCCAAGAAACAAATTACTCATGAAGTTTGTGGCTAATTTATATTCAAGGTCTGACGAATACTTTGAACGCGGGACTTTTCGCGTAAGAGGAGACACTGTTGACTTATACCTTGCTTATGCAGACTATGCGATTCGCTTCGAATTTTGGGGAGATGATATCGAAAAAATAAGTTCAATTAACCCAGAAACAGGCGACGAAATAGAGGAAATGGAGGAAATTCTTATCTACCCCGCAAACCTATTTGTCTCTAGCCCCGAAAATACACAAACCGCTATCCACGAAATTCAAGATGATATGCTTGAACAGGTTGATGCGTTTCAAGCACAAGGTAAAACAGAAGAATCTCAAAGACTCAAAGATCGTGTAGAATATGATCTTGAAATGATTCGGGAACTAGGTTACTGTTCGGGTATTGAAAATTATTCCCGTTACTTTGATAGAAGAACCCCAGGTCAAAGACCCTTCTGTCTTTTGGATTATTTCCCTGAAGACTACCTTATGGTCGTTGATGAAAGCCATGTTACACTTCCCCAAGTTAAAGGCATGTATGGAGGCGATAGAGCAAGAAAAACAAATCTCATTGATTATGGATTTAGATTGCAGGCTGCTATTGACAATAGACCTTTGAAATTTGAGGAGTTTGAAACCATGTATGCTCAATGTATTTACGTTTCAGCTACACCTGCAAATTACGAAGTTGCATTGTCAGAAGGTGTTATCGCAGAACAATTAATTCGCCCAACAGGATTATTAGACCCAGTGATTGAAGTTAGACCCAGTAAAAATCAAATAGACACGCTCATTACCGAAATTCAAAATAGAATTTCAAAAAATGAACGTTCTTTGGTTACTACGCTGACCAAAAGAATGGCTGAAGAACTTCAAAAATACCTAACGAAAATGGGGATTCTATGCAGGTATATTCACAGTGAAATTGATACCATAGAGCGTGTTGAAATTTTGAGACAGTTGAGACTTGGGTCATTTGATGTTTTAATAGGTGTAAATTTATTAAGAGAAGGTTTAGATTTACCTGAAGTTTCATTTGTAGCAATATTAGATGCCGACAAGGAAGGTTTCTTGAGAAACGAAAGGTCACTGGTTCAAACCGTGGGAAGGGCAGCAAGAAATGTTAATGGTTTTGTTCTGATGTTTGCCGACAAAATCACGAAATCTATGCAACGAACAATTAATGAAACTGACAGAAGAAGAGTGCTTCAAATTGCTTACAATGAAAAACACGGTATTACGCCTACTGCACTTAAGAAATCTAAAGAAATAATTTTAGAATCTACCAAAGTTGCGGACGGAGAGTCAACAGAAAGTTCTATTAATTCTGCTAAAGCTAACGCCAATGTCAAAAAAGAGAAAAATGCATTTAAAAATGAGGAAGAACTTAATATTGAGATAAAACGCATTAAAAAGGCAATGGAAAAAGCAGCAAAAGATTTAGAATTCATCGAGGCTGCTGGTTTTAGAGACGAAATTAAAGCATTACAAGATATTAAAAAAAGCTACTAATGAATACTGTTCAAAATTTTAGAATCATTGCAATTATAGAAGGGCTCACCTATTTAGGTTTCGCCATAACTATGCCACTCAAATACCTGTACCATATTACAGAACCAAATTACATTGTTGGAATGCTTCATGGTATTGTATTTATCATCTATTGTTTTTGGCTTCTCGCACTTACTATCCAAAAAAAATGGTCTTGGCTAATTGGGATTAAACTTTTTATCGCTTCACTTATTCCTTTTGGAACCTTCTACATGGATCGTAAATATTTGAAAGAATTTAATTTGTGATCACGTATTATCATAAAGGGGCTATCCACATAAGATTGTTGATCTAATTGTGTTATTTAAATCTCGTACCATTAAGATTTACTAAATTTGTATAAAAATTAAGAGGTATGTCCAATGAATTGTTAAAGGGTAAGAGAGGTATTATTTTTGGTGCACTCAATAGCCAATCCATCGCTTGGAAAGTAGCTGAACGCGCGCATGAAGAAGGCGCTACATTTGTCCTAACAAATGCACCTATCGCAATGCGAATGGGTGAAATCAATAATCTTGCAGAAACCACGGGAAGTGAAATTATTCCGGCTGATGCGACAAGTGTTGAAGATCTTGAAAATCTTGTAACGAAATCAATGGGAATCCTGGGTGGTAAAATTGACTTCGTCTTACATTCTATTGGAATGTCACCTAATGTTCGTAAAAAGAAGCACTACACTGAAAATGACTATCGCTTTTACAGTCAGACCATGGATGTTTCTGCTATGTCGTTGCATAAAACATTAGCAACGTTATACAAACACGATGCGATGAGTGAGTGGGGCTCTGTATTAGCACTATCCTACATTGCTGCACAAAGAATATTTCCTGACTACAACGATATGGCAGATGCCAAGTCATTGTTAGAATCGATTGCACGTTCGTTTGGATACCATTACGGAATCAAAAATAAAGTACGTGTAAATACAATCTCTCAATCTCCAACAGTTACCACTGCCGGACAAGGGATAAAAGGTTTTAATGAATTCATCAACTTCTCAGAGCAAATGTCTCCATTAGGAAATGCAAGTGCTTTGGCCTGTGCCGACTACTGCTTGAGTATGTTCTCTGATTTAACAAGATATGTGACCATGCAGAATCTATTCCATGACGGAGGATTTTCAAACACAGGTGTAACGCAACCTGTTATCGAACGCTTTGGAGACGAGGAATAAAAATTATATAAATTAAGGTTTAAGGGGCATCATTATTGATGTCCCTTTTTTTATTTTTGAAAAAAATGTATCTAGGAAAAATTTAATTTGAAATAAAACCTTTTATATGAAAAATGTACTTTTTATAATCCCTCTATTATTTTGAGTGAGTTTAAATGCCTAAACAAATACCTTGATAGGCAAATGTAAATTTAGCGGGAAGAAACCTAAGTCTTCAAATAGCGTTGGAAGAATGCAATACTATCACAACAGAAATGTGCGAAGAAAAAGAACAGAGGGTAGTTAGGACGTATACATCGGAGACGTGGATGTTTGGGTAATATTCAAATCACCCGAAGATGCTAGAAAAAGAATATTTAGAATTACTGGAAATGTTCAAACATGTAATGATTTTTAGTTTTAAACTAAACTTCCGAAATATTTAAAGAATCCATGCAAATGAGATTATTTTTTTTATGAACAATACTTTATATTCGACGTTTAAATGAAAAAAACTATGGGAATCTTCACACGCAAAAGCAAAAAAGACAAGCTCAACGAGCAGTACAAGAAAAAACTCGAAGAGGCCTACAAAATGTCAACCAGCAATCGCACGGAAAGCGATCGCTTGACCAAAGAGGCAGATGAAATACTTGATGAAATTAAGAAAATAGAAATAGCAGAATCTTAATCTCTTTTCCAATCAGCCCCCTTATTTTGAGTGTATGGTATTATACCATCCAACTTATCCTCGACTACAGATAAACGCTTAATTACTTTATTCAACTCCTCCTTCAGTTTAACGTACTGCACTTCCGCTATGCGCTTGTTCTCACGATGCGTATTCGTAACTCCTGTAGTATTCTGGTAAAGCTGATATCCGACCATCCCCAAACGCTGTGAAATACTAGGAACCGTCTCAAAATCCCTTGAAGTCCTTACTTTATCACCCCATATTGACACTTCTAAATCCTTAAAGGACATTTTCATATCACGTATTGATTTCAACATACTCAAATCTGTATTTGGATAGTTAAGCAATGCCTTCTCAATCAGCGCGATGCTTTCCTTGGTCTCACCCATGACCTTCTCCGTGCCACTTACTTTTCTATTTAGCTCCGCAATTTCGGCACGAAATGCCTTGAGTTCTTCAGGGTTTTCAGCGAGTAAGGTCTGATTGTTCAAGCCTTTTACGATGAAAGGTTCTTTAACAATAAGCGCCTCTACTGAACCATCTTTTACATAAGAAACGCTTAAAGCAAAGTTTCCTGGGGTAACCAAGAAACCACTGCCGCGAGAACCGATAGGATCAGTAGAATTTGTCCTCAAATCCCATACCTTTCGCTGTATTCCTTTTTTTGGAGAAGATTTCATTCGTCTAACCTCATTTCCTGAGGCATCGTAAATTTGCCAGATTAGAGCGGCTTTTCCCTCTGCATCTTCTGCTCTTATTTCGTCAAAACTAGGATAAAGAACGTCTCCACCTTCTTTCTCTAGTTCCTTTTCATTTTTTTGACGTTTTGACTTTAAGGATGTCTCAACCGCATTTAGATGTAAACTGAATGTTGCACCATAAACGGGGTTCTTAGCAGACCACATGTTATGTCCCTGAGACCCCGTGCCTCCTCCACCTAAAGGTGTTGCTGGGATGTACAATAGTGCATCCTTGACTGGAAATAGATGCGCTCTTTTAGTCACAATCTCTTTTCCAATAGTTCGAAATGGTTCATAATTATCTAAAACATAAAAACCACGACCAAAAGTAGCGGCAACTAGATCACTTTCTCTTTGTTGAATATCTAAATCATAAACTGCAATCGTAGGCAAGCCTGAGAGTTTAGTCCAGCTTTGCCCCTTATCAATTGAGAAAAACGCACCAAATTCCGTGCCTGCAAAAAGTAAATTCGGATTAATATGATCTTGTTTAATACAATACACATTCCCGCGCTCTGGAAGATTTGAAGTAATTGATTCCCATGTCTTTCCTCGATCGCCTGAGCGCAATAGGTAAGGCGTAAAGTCTCCATCACGTTGACTATTGAAGGCTACAAAAACCTCGTTTTCATCATGTTGTGAAGCTGTAAGCATATTGACCTTTGTTCGGGTTGGAACACCCTTAATGGCATCAACCTTAAGCCAGGTTTTTCCGTCATCGTTCGTGATTTGGATCAAACCATCATCTGTTCCAGCATAAAGCAGACCTTTCTTTATTGGGGATTCATCCAAGGCAACGATATTTCCATAAATGGTAGTGGACTTATTCTTCATCACCGCATCCATGGACCAAACCTGACCCATAACCGGTAATTTGTTTCGGTCTAGTTGCCGGGACAAATCTGGAGAAATTGTTGACCAATCATCTCCTCTATTCTCAGATTTAAATAATTTATTCGCTGCAAAATATATTGTAGATGCATTATGGCGAGAAACAAGAAGTGGAGCATCCCAATTCCAACGATAAGCTGGCTCATTTTCACCGGGCATAGGTTGAATAGGCACTTTTTCTCCTGAAGCTTTATCATATCTTACAATCCATCCATATTGCGCCTGAGCATAAGTAATATTTGGGTTTTCCCAATCCGTAGCCGATTCAAATCCATCTCCACCATTCGTTATGAACCAATCTGAATTAAGTATTCCTGCCGCACTGTTAGTAGCAGAAGGACCTCCCATGGAGTTGTTGTCTTGTGTTCCTCCGTAAATATTGTAGAAAGGCGCATCGTTGTCTGTGGTTACTTTATAAAATTGAATTATTGGGATATTAGCAAAATAACGCCACTCTTTTGCGTGCGTGTAGGTTTCATAAACGCCTCCATCACAACCCACTACCCAATGATCTGTATTATTGGGGTCTATCCAGATTACATGATTATCGACATGCTTCTTTTTCTCTCCGGTTCTTTTAAAGGTTTTACCTCCATCTTCTGTATGATGCAAATAAGTATTCATTGAAAATACTTTATTCACATCCTTAGGGTCACAAAAAATCTCTTGATAATAATTTCCACTGGTTGCATAATCACTCTGCTTACTCCAGTTTTCCCCTTTATTTGTTGAACGGTAAAAACCTTTCTTGCCGTATCGTGCTTCGGCAATAGCGTATATAACATTCGGATCCGCTGGGGAAATAGCCATTCCGACGCGCCCCATATAGCCTTGCGGCAAACCTCCATTTATTTCTTTCCAAGTTTCGCCACCATCAATTGACTTATACAGCCCAGACTCAGGACCACCGCTAATAAATGTCCATTCTCTTCGGCGACGTTGATGTGCAGAGGCATAAAGAATACTAGGATTCGATGGGTCCATATGCACCTCAGCAATACCCGTATTCTCAGAAATAAAAAGGGTCCTATTCCAGGTTTCCCCTCCATCAATACTTTTATAAACGCCGCGATCCCCCCCACTACTCCATAAGGGACCATAAGCTGCAACCCAAATGGTGTTTTCGTCATCTGGGTGGATAACAATACTACCTATATGTTCACTATTCTTGAGCCCCATGTTTTTAAATGACCCACCTCCATTCAAGGATTTATACACTCCATCACCATATGATACTGATCTTTGATTATTGTTTTCGCCAGAGCCCACCCAAATTGTATTTTTATTGGATGGCGCAATCTCGACACAACCTATAGAGTATGAATCATAGTTGTCAAAAATGGGATTAAAAGTAATACCATGATTTTGCGTCTTCCACAAACCTCCAGATGCCGTTGAAACATACCATGTATCGGTATTTGTAGGGTGAATTGCAATGTCTGATACACGACCTGATGTTAACGCAGGACCTACCATTCTAAAAGAAACTGCCGATACTGTCCCTGCGTCAATTGTATTTTTTTCCTGCGCACATGCTGAAAAAGCAAGAACAATAAATAAGAGATTTAGATTTTTCATAAATGAAGCGATTTGAATTTATTTTGACTGATGTATGACAAAATTATTTTATTGTGGTTTTTTCGATGTAAGTTTTGATACCATCATTTACGTGTAAAATATACACTCCTGATTTAACATCGAGATTAATTAGCGTATGTTCGGTTTGTAAAATTTGATGGAATACAACCCGGCCATCTGCACTGAAGATTACTAAGTCAGGGTTTGATAAAGTGTGCGAAATGGTAAATTGACCCTTTGAAGGATTCGGAAAAACAACAAATGGTGAGGCTAATTGATCAACACCACTTAATTGCCCCATTACGTTGATGTTGTCCATGAAAAAATTATTTCCCCAACCATTTATTGCAACAAATCTTATTGCTACGCTTTGACCCAAATAAGAGGTTAAGTCGATTGAATTGTTTGCCGACCAATCAGAACAATCGGAAGGATACCATTCATCGTTTGTACTAGGAACAGTAATTAAATCATCTCCAAATGCGTAGAATAAAGTATCATATGAAGCCCAACAGTCGGAACTAATATCAATTCTAAATCCGTCCTCATATGAACCACCCCATTTCGTGTAGGCGTAATCAAATTCAAGCATTGCACTAATGGCATTTGTCAAATCAATTTTAGGTGTAATTAACTCGGCTTCATCTTCCACTTGATTAATAGAAAAGTGGTTGACCATTACACAATTCGTAACTTCACAATCAGGTCCGTTTTCGGTATTAAATGGCGACCAACCATAAGAATTGTTTGCATTATACTGTGTCCAAAACTCCGTAATACCTGATTCGAAATCCTCTATAACGTCCAATTGAGCAAGCGACTCCTCAAACTCAATAAACATTGAATAGGATTGTGAACTACTACCAAAATCATCTGTTACTGTGAGTGTAACATCATAGAATCCTGGATCATCATACTGCACTAGGGGATTTTGTTCACTTGATGAAGCAGGTGATCCACCCGAAAAAGTCCAAGACCAAGTCGGATTATTCGATGAAAGAACCGAATGGTCAATAAACTGAACTTGGTTATCCAAACAAGAAACTTTAAACTTATCTGCTGCAATTTGAGCCATTGGTTGGGAATCTTCATATAAATCAACTTCATAAACACTTCTGTTTGTCGCATTCCGAAGTAAACCATCTTTATACTTGATCACAAGCTTTGTGGATGTTGAACTTAAGGGTAAATTATTGTTAAACAAGGCCCAGTCATTCATTGTGTTATTTCGGTAATAAACTGCACGCCGGGTCCCAATATAAACTCCCCCATTTGTTCCTTTTTGGTGCTCAATATTGGTAATAACTTCTCCATCAAGCGAGCTACTTGAATAGTTACCCCAAGTTTGACCACCATTTGTAGATTTAAAGACCATCCTTCCATTTAAATTCGTATTCCCATATTGAGAGGTCCTTGCCGCCCAAAGTACATTTTCGTTGCTGGCACTTACAGCAATATCAAAAGGAACCCAAAGTTCACCATTTAAGAGCGCCAGAGGTGGTGTTATATCGGCCCAAGTCACCCCGCCATCTTGACTGCTCCATATTTTTTTATCGCCCCACCAACTTTCGTAGGTAGTCACATAAATGAAATTCAAATCAGCACGTGAAAGTTCAATACTCATTACCCTATGGTCAAATGAATGCAAAATAGTATAGGATAAACCATTGTCCAAGGTCTTTAATAAGTTCTGACCTCTGCCTAAGTATATATGCTGATTGTTTCTCGGATCCCATTCCATAGTAGAGGACTCACCAAAAATATATGAGCCATTTGGCAAAGAATCGAATTGAAATCCAACTATGTTTTGTGTGCGGTCTCCAGAGAGGACTCTTCCCGCGTAATCATCATAAGCAATACGGTCATCTCCAAAATTCACAAATCCACGCACCCCATCCCCACCTCCGGTACAAATCCAATCATTAATGTAAGTGTCGTTATCTTTTAATAAAGTTCCGTTGTGGTATGCCCCTCCTAACATAACGTCAGATTGAGGACTTGCGCCAAAACCCCAAAAATCAGTACCCTCAATCCCGACCTGAGACTTATTGATCGTGGTTCCTCCGTCCGTTGACATAAAAATACCTCCATCACAAGCAATCCATAATTCGTCCCCAAAAAACCGTATGTCATGAATATCAGCATGCACATAGCCAAGTTCGGCAGGTTCAGACCACTTTGCTGGACAGATCCAAGTAACACCAGCATCTGTTGAAATCCAATGATTAACACCGCCTAAATGCAGTTTATCCGGATTAGTTGGATCTACTGCTAATCCAACATCGTAATAATATTGCCCTCCATTATCCTCTCCTTCCTTGTCCCAACCCATCATATTTATATTGGTTAAAGACGGTGGACCCGCTGGCTGTTCACCACAACATTGAAAAGTCCATGATACACCTTCATCTTGAGAGAGGTAAATGCCATAAGTGCCGCTTCCACCATTAGCAGAACCTGTAGCATTGGCATAAATTAAACTGGGATTTGCCGGAGTCACAGCGATTTCAACGCGCTCTTGATGGTCATCAGGACCAGTCGGATTTGGCCAGCCGTTGGTTTGAATAGCAAAGGTATTTGCACTATTTGTTGATTTATAGAACTCAGTATGATTGTCGACTACTTTAATTGTATAAACAATCGATGGGATAGATGGGTGCAATTCAATCTCTTGAAATTCGCCATCCATAATCTCTATCCAAGTTTGTCCTGAATCTGTTGTCTTAAAAAAGCCTTTGTTAGATGTTAAATAGATTTCAGATGCTACAGATGGGTGCATAACAATATCTTTTACGTTATGTGATTCCGCTTGAAATGCGGGATCTCCAATTACCGCCCAAGAAAGTCCACCATCGTGGGTTTTGTATAAGTTTCCATTGCTTTCGAAATACACAATATCGGGGTTTTCATGGTCTATTTCCAAAGCAAAAATCCGGTTCAAAACAAGGTCTCGCGTCATTAAGCTCCATGTATTCCCTGCATCAATGGACTTCCAAAGACCTGCAGTAGCCGTACCAGCAAACATTAAACTTGTGTTGCTGACAGACCGCTCAACTGTATAGACATGAGCGGCACCTGGCGCATAACTTCGGCTTGCTGCATCCTTATCAAAATCGAAAGGTCCAATACAATTCCATTCCGAATCAGAATCCTTTTGTTCGCGCAGGGCCATAGAGCGCTTGATATAATTTTGATCTGCTTTTGAAGATGACGAAAAACTATAATATCTGCTAAATTCGCGCAACCAACGTTTATAATATTGTGTATGCTCGTCTTTATACTGATCGTTCGTTTCAAAATAAGAATCGTGTTGCTTCATTACGAGCTGTGGATCTATACCTTCGGTATACATCGAAACAACCCACTCAGGAGAGTTAATATCGACGCCATACTTCCTCTCAAGCTGCGAAGAAGAGAAAAAAGTAATAGTGAACAAAACATAAAAAAGAATAAGGCGTCTCATAGATTTAGTTTAGAGCATTAAAGATAATCAAAAGAATACGAAGTTGTTTTCAAATACAACAAAGAGTCATGCAAAGAAATATAGTAACTTTGCCACTTAAAATGTAATTTATGCTCATTTCAGAAGTAAGTTATCTCGGTAATTTAAGGACGGCAGCAACACATCTAAAGTCTAAAGACACCATAATTACTGATGCCCCAACAGACAACAACGGCAAAGGACAAGCATTTTCACCCACTGACCTTGTTGCAACCTCTCTTGCATCATGTGTCATGACAATAATTGGCATCCATTGTAATGCAAAAAATATTCAGTTTGATTCCTGTGATGCAAAAGTTGAAAAAATTATGGGAGCAAATCCAAGAAGGATTAAAGCCATTAATTTGGAGTTTGATATTTCTAAAAACAATTGGGATCAAGAAACACGAAATAGCGTAATAAAAGCGGCCAAATCCTGCCCTGTAGGAATCACGCTTGAAGGCCAAGTAAAAGTTGATTATAAATTTAATTAGATGGAACACAGAAAAGAACAATACCAAAGAAAAGAAAAAAAAGATATCATTTTTGGTATCCATCCAGTTATTGAGGCAATAAAATCAAAGCAAGAACTTAATAAAATTATGATTCAACGCGGGATTGATAAAGAGCTTTTCCGTGAACTTAAAGAGGCTCTTGCCGATAAGGACTATTACATACAATATGTACCGATTCAGAAATTAAATACCCTTACAGCAGGAAACCACCAAGGAGTTGTAGCTTTTGTAACTCCAATTGCCTACCAAAATATTGAGCAGTTGGTTGATCAGTGGGTTGAAGAAGAAAAGAAACCATGTATTCTAGCATTAGATAGAATTACCGATGTGAGAAATTTTGGAGCAATCGCGAGGTCTGCTGAATGCCAAGGTGTAGATGCTATTTTGATACCTTCAAGAGGCTCAGCTCTTGTAACTGCGGATGCGGTAAGAACTTCGTCTGGTGCTTTGAGTAGAATTGCCGTGTGCAAAACCGAAGACCTAAAAAACAGTCTCTTCTATATTCAACAATCTGGATATCGTATCGTTGCATGTACTGAGAAATCATCCATGCCGCTTCAAGAGGTTAATCTGAGAGGTGCAATGGCTATTGTTATGGGTTCTGAAGAAAATGGTATTACATCAGATTTAATTAACATGGCAGATTTACGAACAAATATTCCTATGCTTGGAAATATTGCTTCTCTCAACGTTGGTGTCGCCACAGGCATAATCCTTTACGAAAAAATGAGACAAGAACTCAATAGATAACACGTTAAGTAGTAGCAAGAAGTTGCTTCGTTATCATTTCAGGGAGTTGAGATAAATGTGTGCACGTGTAAATATAATTCTCATTGGATGTTTGGTGAGGATCAAAATGAATCGCCTTAATACCTGAATTAAGAGCTCCAGATACATCAGCTCTAAAGTCATCTCCAATCATAATTGAATCTTGAGCGTTGCAACCGGCTTGCTCCATTGCGTACTGGAATATAGCTCGTGAGGGTTTGTTTTTACCAACCGCCTCAGAACATACCACAACATCAAAATAATTTGCGATACCGCAATTTTTAAGCTTTATAAATTGAACCTCTTCAAAACCATTTGTAATGATGTGAAGTCTAAAACCGATTGCCTTTAACTCATCCAAACATTGAATTGTCCCAGGGAAAAGACGCTTCTGAAAGGGTGAAAGCGCCACATACATACCTCCCATTTCTTTAGCTAAAGTCAAATTATCGATATTAAACTGATTTAGCGTTGCATTAAATCGCTCATATCTCAATACTTCTTTTGTTAATTTACCGTTACCATATAATGACCATAATCGGGCATTCTGAGCTGCGTATGCGTTATAAAATCTTTCGAAAGTTTCAAAAATTGATTTCAGATTCAATTCACTGAAAATCTGCTTTAACGCAACTTTTGAATTTTCATCAAAATCCCAAAGTGTTCTGTCAAGATCAAAAAAAACATGCTTACTAGACAAAGACATATACAATAAATGAAGTTAAAAATGAATTGATTAACATACCAATCATAACATAAAAAAAGGTATATGAATATTTACCATAGAATTTTGCTACTACAATTGATCCAATGGGAACAGAAAGTAAAAAGGGCGCCCAAAAGCAAATGCCTATTTTTCCAAAACGAAGCTTTAATTTTACAATACCTTTATTCATTCTTGAAAAAATCTTAATGTCCAAGAATTCACCCTTGGCCAAGGCTTCTTGTTTTAGCTTACGTCTTTTATCATTGGCGCGCTTCATAAAAAACTCTCCTGAAAAATAGAAGAAAGAAGCGCTTATTACTCCTCCTGTAAATATAGAACCCACCGTCTCTAAAAAGCTAAGACCCAATGCTGGTCCGGGAATTGCAGAAAACATAAATTTAATTGTTGCCACTGAGGCTAATGTGATATATCCTGTCCAATTCATCACTATACTTTTACACCAAATGCTAAATCACCTGCATCGCCTAGACCAGGGACAATATAAGACTCAGAGGTGAGTTCAGGATCAATCGCGGCTGTCCATATATCCGTATTTGATGGTAACGATTGCTCAACTAAAGCTAGTGCTTGCGGGGTTGCTATTGCTACAGCTATAATCACTTTCTTAGGTTTACCAAACTTCAACAAAGCATTGTAAACCTCCACCATAGAGTTACCTGTTGCCAACATTGGATCAGAAATAAACCAAACCCTATCATCCAGATTTGGTGCTGCTAAATATTCGACCTCAATGGTGAAGTTTTGGTCGCTGGTATGCGATCTATATGCTGAAACAAATGCACTCTCACATCGGTCAAACGTATCCATAAGACCATTATGCATTGCTAAGCCTGCGCGAAGGATAGTAATTAATACAGGCAGATCAATAAGTCTTTTTTCGTTTGAATTACCTAATGGGGTTTCAACAACATGATCTTCAAAAGACATCTTTTTGGAAACTTCATAACCTAGTATCGAAGCAATTCGTTCTAAATTCGCACGGAAACGCAAAGGGTCCTTTTGAATTTCAACGTCACGAATTTCAGATAAATAATGATTTACAATTGAAGAAACATCAGAAAGATTGTACCGCATAACTTAGTTATTTATTAAAATAAAGTTAAACAGAAAAAAAGATGTGGGATGTAAACCAAAACAATAAATTGTGAAAAAAAATAATACATTCGCATATGACAGAAGGTAAAAAAAAGAACTCAAAAAAGGTAGCGCTACTAATTACAGTCGCTGCACTTGGCTATTTTGTTGACATCTATGATCTCGTACTTTTCGGCGTGGTTAAGGCTGAAAGTTTAAGTATAATAATGAGTGGTCAAAGTCTTGAAATACAAGCATCTACAGGTAAGTTTTTATTCAATATGCAGATGTTCGGTATGCTAATTGGTGGAGTACTATGGGGCGTTCTTGGCGATAAAAAAGGAAGAATAAAAGTGCTCTTTGGCTCCATTCTACTCTACTCTATTGCAAATCTTATCAACGCATTTGTAACTGATGTTACGACCTATGCAATAGTGCGCGTAATTGCCGGAATTGGACTTGCAGGAGAACTAGGTGCAGGAATTACTTTGGTCTCGGAAACCATGTCAAAAGAAAAACGAGGTTACGGCACGATGATCATCGTAACCTTTGGAGCGCTTGGCGCAGTTGTGGCATCGATTGTTGGCTCAGAGGGCGCGGTTATAGGTGATTTCATCTTCAATATTACTGCAGTTAAATTTGCAAACTGGCAAGTCACGTACATTGTTGGAGGCTGTCTTGGTTTACTCCTTCTACTTTTGCGCGTTGGAACAATTGAATCCTTATATTTTCAGGACATGAAGGGTGATAACAAAATTAAAAAAGGTAACCTACGCATACTTTTTTACAATAAGAAAAACTTCATAAAATACCTTCACTGCATAGTCATAGGCATCCCCATCTGGTATGTCGTTGGGCTTCTTGTCATGAATTCAAAGGATAATTTTGCACCGATGATGGGCATATTGGATATTGAAAATGGCCAAGCTGTTATGTATACATATATTGGTTTATCTGTAGGCGACCTCATTTCGGGAGCACTAAGCCAGTGGCTGAAAAGTAGAAAAAAAGTAGTTGGCCTCTATTTAGGCTTCACACTCGTTTTAGTAACCTCTTTTCTGTTTTTCATGAATGGTGCATCAAAAGATCTTTATTACACCATGTGCTTCTTACTCGGAACAGCGACAGGTTATTGGGCATTATTTGTATCTATTGCCGCTGAACAGTTTGGAACAAATATTCGTTCAACAACGGCCAACACAATACCTAATTTCGTTCGAGGTTCTGTAAACCTCATCATGCTATGCTTTGGACTTTTGACCTCGTTAAGCCTAGGAGATGCCTGGTCTGCATTTGTTGTAGGATCTGTATTTATATTACTTGCCTTTTACAGCTTGAGTCAACTTAGCGAAACTTTTGGAAAAGATTTAGACTACTTCGAAACTGAATAATTACTTCTTCTCGACGAATGCAGAAATATTAAGCACATGCTCCTTTGTTTCTGTATTAGCCATTACACGAATAGATTTACTTTGCTTATTTAACTGACCAACTTTTGGGTGAAAAACAACCTCTATTTCATCACTTTTCCCGGGAGCTATTGGATCTGTTGGTTTAGACGGAGTGGTGCAGCCACAACTTGCTTTGACATCATTTATTACCAAAGGAAATTTCCCTGTATTGGTAACCTTAAAAACGGTCTTATTATCGGTATCCTCTTTAATATTACCAAAGTCATGTATCATTTTATCAAACTTTAGGCTCGTAACATCGATCGACTTTTCAGCTCCATCTAGTATTTCAAGAAGTTCAACATCAAAGATAAGTGGCATATAGGGCTTAATAATTGAACCTGGCTTTCCATTCAGACCATATGCCAATTCTTGTGGTATATAAAAACGATACTTTGAGCCTTCTGACATTAATTGAAGACCCTCTGTCCAACCCTTAATTACTTGATTCAATCCAAATTCAGAAGGTGTTCCGCGATCCACAGAACTATCAAAAATGTCGCCTTCTGGAGTTGTTCCGTGATAATGCACTTTTACTTTTGTTGCTGGCCCCGGCTTTGGCCCCTCAGTTTTCTTCAAAACCTCATATTGTAGTCCCGACTCTGTGGTAATTACACGTGACTTCTTCTTATTCAATTTTAAGAATTCTTGTCCCTGTTTTTGATAGTCAGTAGCGCTTTCTTTTTCTATCACTACGTCTAAGGGTAGATCTGATGAGCAAGAAAACAGAATTAAAGTAAATATCGAAATTGAAATAGTTAAGTACTTATAAATCATAGTGTTAAAATAATTTATTTTAAAAAATGACAATTGCGTACAACGACATTTTAAAATAGAGGTTAAAAAAAAATGTGCCCACGACTGGATTCGAACCAGCACACCTTACGGCACCACCCCCTCAAGATGGCGTGTCTACCAATTTCACCACGTGGGCATTTTTACTGCAAATATAGGCTATTTTTCATTTCAGAAATCAACAGATATAAACTAAACATTTTAAAAATTTCATATACATTTGTTGGTAACTATAACGCATGAGTAATTCAAATGTTAGCAAAATGACATTTGCCGGTATCTTAATCAGTACCGGTATTGTATTCGGAGATATCGGAACTTCTCCTTTGTATGTTTTTCAAGCCATAACTGGAGGTGGGATAAACATAAGCGAAGCTTTCATTCTCGGAGGATTATCTTGCGTAATCTGGACACTTCTTTTGATTGCCACTTTTAAGTATGTCTATTTTGCATTGAATGCCGACAACAAAGGTGAAGGAGGAATTTTTGCACTTTTTGCCTTGCTCAAAGAGCGGAGATACAGATGGATAATTATTCCCGCACTTATAGGATGTTCTACATTGATTGCAGATGGCTTTATTACTCCTGCGATTTCTATATCATCGGCTGTAGAAGGGCTCAATAATATCTATCCCAACTTAAAAGTAATCCCGATAGTTGTCAGTATTGTTGTAATTCTTTTCTCAGTCCAACAGTTTGGTACCAATGCCATTGGCAAGTTATTTGGACCTGTAATGGTCATTTGGTTTTTATTCTTAGGCTATTTAGGTGCGATGCAAATAATCGATAACCCTACAGTGCTAAAAGCACTAAATCCTTGGTGGGCATTTAATCTGATTGTTAATGTAGATGGCGGGTTTTGGGTGCTTGGCGCAGTATTCTTGTGTACCACAGGAGCTGAGGCGCTTTATTCAGACTTAGGACATTGTGGCAAGGACAATATACGCGTGAGTTGGGCCTTTGTGGCCTCACTTTTAGTTACAAATTATATGGGACAAGCAGCGTTATGCCTAAGCCCGGGATTTACTTTAGACACAGGACAAACTGTCTTTTATTCAATGGTACCCGAAAGCATAATGCCTTTTGCTATTGGAATTGCAACCTTAGCGACCGTTATTGCCTCTCAAGCCTTAATAACGGGTGTCTTTACGCTGATGAACGAGGCAATTAAACTGAAATTATGGACAAACCTAAAAGTAAAGTATCCGTCTGACAATAAAGGACAAATCTATATTCCATTTATTAATTGGTTTCTAATGTTTGGTTGCCTTTTGGTTATTTTCATATTTAAAAAATCTAGTGCCATGGAGCACACTTATGGTCTTGCTATTACAATTGACATGGTAATGACCTCAATCCTCCTTGGTTTTTTACTCCTTGTAAAATATCCTAAAAGAAGAATGCTCTATTTATCAATCTTCCTATTATTTATATTGATCGAAGGCGTATTCCTTATGTCGAACCTTGGAAAAGTTGTATCCGGAGGATGGTTCACTTTGGTATTGGCCGCAACGTTCTTCTCTTTACTCTTCCTTTACAACAAAGCGAAAGAATTAAGAACGAGTATTACAGAATATGAATCGATGAAAAAAGTGATTCCTCTCCTGAATGCCGTAAAAAATGACGATAAAATACCATTTGAAGCAACAAACCTCGTTTTCCTAACCAGAAGTAATTCACCAAATAAATTAGATACAACAGTTTTTCATTCTTTATTCAACAAAAAACCGCGTAAAGCAGGAATTGTATGGTTCCTTCACCTTGACATTCAAAATGAACCCTGGGGTGTTCATTATTCGGTTAATGAAGTTATCGATAAATCTTGCTATTATGTCAGTTTACAGCTAGGATTTAAAGAGGAACATCACATTGAATATATGATGCGAAAAATCCAAAGAAAAATGGTTGAAAAAAATGAACTTTCAGGAAAGAGTGTTTTTAATTCCGTTCGTGGATACGTTGAAGAAGTTGATTATCGTTTTGTTGTAATAAGCTCACGTGTTGCAAAAGATAATGATTTAACTCCTTTTCAGAGTATATGTGTCAAGGCTTATCGTTTTGTTAAGAGCACAGGTTTAAAACCTGCAGAAGATTTCGGTCTTGACGAAACAAATGTCACCGTAGATTACGTACCCATATCTGTCACGAACACCTTCGAGCAAGATGTAATTGAAGATTTCGAGGATTATTCCGTTACTTAGTAAAAACCTCATGCAAATACATGTTTTAAATACCGGTTATTTTAAGCTTGACGGCGGCGCCATGTTTGGTGTCGTTCCAAAAGCCCTGTGGTCTAGAACTAATCCAGCAGATGTTAACAATATGTGCTCTTGGGCGCTCAGGAGCCTGCTCATTGAGGATGGGAACCGACTAATGCTTATAGATACCGGTATGGGAGATAAGCAATCAGATAAGTTCTTTTCACACTATTACCTTTATGGAGACGACTCCCTGGACAAAAGTCTTAAGAAACTAGGTTTTCATAGAGATGATATTACTGATGTTTTCTTAACACACTTACATTTTGACCATTGCGGGGGTGCTGTGGAGTGGAACGATCAAAAAAATGGTTTTCGTCCCTCTTTTAAATATGCTACATACTGGAGTACCAAAGACCATTGGGAATGGGCCATAAATCCAAACGACCGCGAGAAAGCTTCTTTTTTAAAGGAAAATATCGCTCCTATTCAGGAAAGCGGACAGCTAAAGTTCATTGAAAAAAAAGGAAATTATACAAAAAATGCTTTTGAAAATCTGGATGTATTGTTTGTAGACGGACATACAGAAAGCATGATGATTCCGCATATCAAATATAAAAATAAGATCCTTGTATTTATGGCTGATTTACTTCCTAGCGTGGGACATATTCCATTGCCCTATGTAATGGGATACGACACAAGACCTTTAATAACACTCAAGGAAAAAGGAGTTTTCCTCAATCAAGCCATGAATGAAAAATACGTTCTATTCTTAGAGCATGATGCCGTAAATGAATGCTGTACTTTGAAGGATACAGAAAAAGGAGTTAGACTTGATGAGAGCTTTGATTTTAAATCAATGTTTTAATGGGTAAAAAAAATACTTCAGGCTCAAACGACCCAAAGGCATACACACATAAAGATCAATGGGAAGATGACCTAGACCTGCCGCCAATAGGGCATGAAAAAGAAAGATTTAAAACACCAATCCTAGAGAAAGCAGAATTTGACAAGAAACATAAAAAAAATAAATTCACACCTCTCATTCTTATTGCGTCATTAATCTTGGGTCTTGGTTTATTTTTTATCTTCCGAAAACCTGACAATCAAAATATACAGCAAGCTAATACTCAAAATAATATTCAAATCATTGATACAGAAAATGAAAGCAACAACCAAACTGAAGAATCAGAAATTGAACAGAAGTATGCAGTTGAAGATAGTTTCTTAACTAAAGTAGAATATCAGAATGACGTTCAAGAGGAAGCAGTTGTTGTAGAAGAAGTTAAGGAGGAAATTAATATAAAAAATGAGGAATGCGAAGATAAAGGAACTAAAAACTACCATATTATTGTAGGATCATTTGAGAACAGGTCCTATGCTCAAAGCTGGCTAGATAAAACCGCCTACGGGGAAGTCGATATCGATTATATTCAAAAGCATAACGGTTGGTATCGCGTTATTTTATTTTCATACACATCAAATGAAGAAGCCGAGATTGCAATTGACTTCGTTAAAAATGACTTAAAATTAAAAGCATGGATCGCTTACATGAATTAAATAGACCGCAACAAATCATCAATAGAATGCTTGAAAAAGACGCCTTCAGTAATTGGCTAAAGCTAGATGTTGAAGACATAAAAGAAGGTCACTGTGTTTGTGTATGCACAGTTAGAGATGAAATGCTAAATGGCTTTGGAATAGCTCATGGAGGGATTACCTATTCCCTTGGAGATACGACACTTGCATTTGCTGCGAATAGTTACGGTAAACAGAGCTACAGCATCGAAACCTCGATATCACATCTGCATAAGGTGAATGAAGGTGACCGATTAATTGCAATTGCTGTTGAAATTCATAGAGGAAAAAAAACAGGCGTTTATCATGTCAATATTCATAACCAGAATAAGGAGCTCGTTGCTGTTTTTAAAGGCACTGTATACATCTCAAAAATTCCTTGGTAAAATTATGCGTGCATAATATATTTTTACTACTTTAGACTCCTTATGGAGCAAAAGCCGCCCTTACTTATCGACTTTATGTTACGTCATGCTTGGCACAGAGTTTCACGCATGTACAACAACACAGCCAGTACCGAGGGAATGACAATGTCCGTTGGTTTTATCCTTATGATTGTTGAAAAAGATGGTACACCTAGTACTCAACTTGGTCCTAAAATGGGTATGGAACCTACCTCCCTATCCCGCACATTGAATAATATGGAAACCAATGAACTTATCGAGAGAAGAGAATTTGCTGGAGATAAGAGGAAAGTCAATATCTTCCTTACAGCAAAAGGTGTTGAAAAAAGAAAGCTCGTTAGGGATTTCCTTTTAAATTTTAATCAAAAAATAGCCTCCAAATTTAAAGAACATGACCTTCAGGGCTTTATGAAGGTCATGAATGCTGTAGATCTTGCTATTGAAGAGGTAGAAATAAATAAAACTACAGAAGTATAACTAATAGAGTATGAAAAGATTTATAAGAAAAGTAGCCATTTTAGGTTCAGGTGTAATGGGCTCTAGAATTGCCTGTCATTTCGCTAATGTCGGATGCGAGGTTTTACTTTTGGATATACCTCCTAAGGATATAGACGCAATAGAGACGAAAAAGGGTCTCAGATTAGATTCAAAATCAGTTCGTAATCGTATTGTAAATCAATCCTTGCAGTTTGCTCTAAAATCGAACCCGTCACCTATTTATAGAAAATCGTTTACCACACGAATAGAAACTGGGAATTTTGATGACGATCTGCACAAAATCAAAGATTGCGATTGGGTAATTGAGGTTATTATTGAACGTTTAGATATCAAACAAAAACTTTTTGAAAAAGTCGAACTCCATCGAGCTGCGGGATCACTTATTTCATCAAATACTTCTGGGATTCCGATTCATATGATGCTAGAGGGAAGAAGTGAAGACTTTCAAAAACACTTCTGTGGAACGCACTTTTTTAATCCCCCACGATATCTTCAGCTGTTAGAAATCATACCTACACCAAAAACAGACAATGATATAGTTGATTTTCTAATGGACTATGGATCAAAGATTCTGGGAAAGAAAACAGTCTTATGCAAAGACACACCCGCCTTTATCGCTAATCGTGTTGGAGTATACTCTATCATGGCTTTATTTCATACGGTAAAAGAGATGGGTTTCTCAGTCAGCGAAGTTGATAGATTATCTGGCCCAATATTGGGACGACCAAAATCTGCCACTTTTCGAACCTGTGATGTCGTTGGTTTAGACACACTCGTTCATGTCGCCAATGGGCTTAAACAAAATTGCCTTGACGATGAGGAGCGGGAACTCTTTGAGCTTCCAGATTACATTTCAAAAATGGTTGAAAATAATTGGCTCGGATCTAAATCTGGACAAGGTTTTTATAAAAAGATAAAAGATGAAAATGGCAAGAAAACGATTCTCGCTTTAGACCTTGACACCCTTGAATATAAAAAACAGAATAAAGTAAAATTCCCAACCCTCGAGATGGCTAAACCCATTGAAGATTTGAGACAACGGACTAAGATGCTAGTAATGGGAATGGACAAGGCTGGTGAGTTTTACAGACGTATTTTCGGTGGCCTACTGGCTTATGTTTCGAATAGAATACCTGAAATATCTGATGAGTTTTATAAAATTGATGATGCGCTTAAAGCAGGATTTGGCTGGGAATTAGGCCCGTTTGAATCTTGGGATTTATTTGGCTTTGAGCAAGGAGTTAAATATATAAAGGACGCCAATAAAGAAATGGGCAATTCCATTGATGAAATGCGTGAAGCCGGTATGACTTCTTTTTATAAATCAGAAAACGGACGGAAAATGTTTTTTGATATGGCTTCAAAAAGCTACAAAGTGATACCTGGTACAGAAAAGCTTGTGGATTTAAATGCACTTCGAAAGGACAATAAGGTTTGGGGCAATTCCGATTGTACCCTTGTTCACCTCGGAGAAGGGATTCTAAATCTTGAATTTCACACCAAAATGAACACAATTGGAGGAGGTGTTCTTCAAGGGATTAATAAATCTATTGACATTGCAGAAAATGAATACAAAGGCCTCGTGATTTCAAATACAGGCCAGAATTTTTCTGCTGGTGCAAATGTTGGCATGATATTCATGATGGCTGCGGATCAAGACTTTGACGAACTTAATTTTGCGGTAAAGGCATTCCAAGATACAACGATGAGAATACGATATTCAAACATACCTGTAATCGTTGCACCTCATAACATGGCACTTGGCGGTGGATGTGAAATATCACTCCATGCCGATAAAGTAGTTGCCCACGCGGAACTATACATGGGCCTTGTTGAATTTGGTGTTGGTCTTATACCAGGAGGGGGTGGAACTAAGGAATTTGCGAAACGTCTATCTGATGAGCTGCGTAACGGCGATATTAAGATAAATAGACTTCGAGATCGTTTTCTAACTGTGGGACAAGCTAAGGTTTCAATGTCGGCGTACGAGGCTTTTGATTATGGATATCTTCGTGAAGGTATTGACGAAGTTGTCGTTTCAAGAGATCACCAATTGGCGCGAGCCAAGGCATCCTGTATTGAGCTCTCAGAAAAAGGCTATGTTCCTCCGAAAAGAGAAAAGAATATAACCGTAGTTGGACAAGAAGGACTCGGAATAGTATATGTTGGGGCAAATTCTATGTTATCAGGAAATTATATGTCTGAGCATGACAGAATTATATCTGAAAAGCTTGGTTTTGTTCTTTGCGGAGGTGATTTATCTGAAAATACTGTCGTTTCAGAGCAGTATCTACTTGACCTTGAGCGAAAAGCTTTTCTGGAACTTTGCAAGGAAAAAAAGACCCTGGAGCGTATCGAAAGTATTGTGAAATATGGTAAAATCCTAAGGAATTAAATTCTGAATTGATCCATTCGATTAAGGGCTCTCTTCTTGGTAGAAATGCATTGGTTTAGGGGTCCATTTTACCTTTACGATAGGTTTGATTCGTTCCTTTTTTACTTTGAATATTTGATGAACCATTCTCGCACCTTTTTTTCTGAAATTTTAGACGAGTTAGAATTATAGTAAGCACCTCCAATTAAATCCAGATACCCAGTGATTATAAGCTCTGAATCTTCATCTTCTATCAATTAAAATCAATTAACCAAAATTGTTACAAATGATTTTTAAAAAAGTGTTTTCAATCGAAAAATTAAACTTACTTTTGTATTTCCTTTTTGGATGAACATTTTTGAATCTGACTGTTGTCAGAAATCGCAAGATTAAAAATATGGTCTGGTAGTTCAGTTGGTTAGAATACCTGCCTGTCACGCAGGGGGTCGCGGGTTCGAGTCCCGTCCAGACCGCAAGCCCATATGGCTGTGGGATTAGAAAAACCGTGTAAGTATCAAATTTACGCGGTTTTTTGCTTTTTGAAAGTTTCCTATTTATACCCGATTTTACATTCCATTCTTCATAGAAATATTTTCAGTTCTTTTGTCTTTTTTATATTCAAATGCGTAATGTAGAAATCCCGATATTATCAGCGCTTTTTATGCAGATGGGAATCTTAAACTTACTTGTATTGAAGTAGATGATGTAAACAATTCAAAGGTTAATTGGACAAATATTGACTCTCAAACTTCTTTCAGTAAAGATTGAAGTAATAACTGTTCGGGCTAATTCGATATTACTGAACTAGCACCTCAAAGAACCTTATCTAAATACATGATCCAATTGGCCGTAGGGCTTTCGTTTAAAGCCAACACACCCTTATCTATGTCCATGATCAAGTCAGTATAGATAAGGTGTTTAGCGTGGTGTATTAGTCTTCGTGTTTATCTTTACGTTTGCAGTTATCGATTTATCCCTTTTTTTTTATTTTTATATTCTAGAAATCAAAAGCTAATTAGGCCAATTGAAGAATTTATAAAATAACTGTATTGTTGCACTTGTATCATAAAAGTATCAGACTAAATATAGATATTTTGTATATTACCTAATGAAAAAATTACCATTGCTACCAATCGCTAAATCAAAAGAAATTTTCAAGTTGTAGAAACCTTTTGGTGTTTCAATCACGTTATCTTGAATTTATCAATATCCCAGTAATTTGAATTATGAAGACCCTAAAACACCTTACATTAACTAGTTTTCTTTCAGTTTTAATATTGGGCTGTTCAGACAACAGTGCTGAAAAAGAAATTAATAATCTCAAAGCAGAAATAAAACGTCTCAAAGAAAATAAGAAATTCAACCTTGAAACGCCTCTCAACACTACAGATAAAATTATTGAACGTTATCCGGCTGGAGAAAAAAAACTATTGGTCACATATGCTGGATCAGGAAGCAAAGAATTTGTGGTTAGAAAAAGAACCTATTATCGCAACGGTCAAATGAAAGAGGACGAGAATTATAATAATTTTGATCTTCATGGAGATTACAGAGAATATTATAAAAATGGACAGATCTCAGTCAAATGCACTTATGTTGAAGGGAAAAGAGATGGAGAATTCTTCGAGTTTTATCACGATGGCGTTGTTTGGGAACATGGATACTTCAATTTAGGTGAATATGACGGTGAATACAGCACTTTCTTTGCAGATGGTAAGCGTAAAAGTTATGAACTTTATAAAAAAGGTGACAGATTAGAAGCTGTCTGGTATGACAATGAGGGAAATATCGAATATCGAAATTAACATGTTACTTAATTCTTTTTGAATCTAAAGTCGATCTAAATCCTAAAATTTCAATTTTATACCTAATTCGTGTGTTGAAAGCCTGCTTTTATTAATTTTAATCAATCCCTAAAATAGAACATGAGTGCGGAAATGTATATGCAACGTTGCATTGATTTGGCTAGAAAAGGAATAAGAAGCGTTGCTCCTAATCCGATGGTTGGATGTGTGCTGGTAGTAAATAACAAAATCATAGGTGAAGGCTATCATCAATTTTTTGGAGGTCCTCATGCTGAGATTAATGCAATAAACAATGTTTTAAATCCAAAGGCCTTAAAAAAAGCAATATTATACGTATCGCTAGAGCCATGCGCTCACATCGGAAAAACAGCACCTTGTGCTGATTTAATCATCAAAAAAGGAATTCAAAATGTTGTAATTGGTACCAGAGACCCCAATCCTTTGGTAGGTGGAAAAGGAATAGAAAAATTAAAAAATGCTGGTATTGAAGTTGAAGAAGGAGTGCTTCAAGACCAATGTTTAGAGCTTAATAAGCGTTTTTTTACTTTTCATGAAAAGCAAAGACCGTATGTTATACTGAAATGGGCGCAAACGCTTGATGGTTTTCTTGACAAAATCAGAGAAGATAATAAACAAGAGGTGAATTGGATTTCAGCTCCTGAGACGAAAACACTAGTACACAAGTGGAGAAGTGAAGAACAAAGTATATTAGTAGGTAGAAATACAATTCTAAATGATAACCCATCACTAACTGTCAGGGAATATGGAGGCTCCAACCCTATACGGCTTGTAATAGATAGCCAACTCCAAATCAGTGGCTCACTTAATGTATACTCTGAAGACGCGCCTACAATTGTTTTTAATCGACTGAAGGATGCCACTGAAAAAAATATTGAGTTCGTAAAAATTAAAGAGACAAGTACAACAAATATTCTTGATGAACTCTACAAGCGAGGTATACAATCTGTTTTCGTTGAAGGAGGAAGTAGAACATTGCAGTATTTTATAGTTGATAACGTATGGGATGAGGCACGGGTCATTGTAGGGAGAAAATCATTTAAAGAGGGGTATAAAGCGCCTGTAATCAATCGAATCCCAATCAAAACAATTGCATTCGGTAAAGATACTGTTCACTATTTCAAAAGAAAATGATTGCACTTATTGGGACAGTAATTTGCTCCACATTATTATTAGTCATTTTTCGAGCATTTGAAAAGTTTCAAATTGATACTTTTCAAGCTATTGTTGTAAATTATTTCACTGCGTTTTTATGTGGCGTTATTGTTTATTCGGCAGATATTAAGTCATCCATACTTGATGATTTAAGCTGGCTTCCTTTTATTGGAATTTCTTCAGTCCTGTTTATATCCCTGTTTATTATTATGGCTAAAAGTGCACAGAAAAATGGGATTGCCTCCACATCTATTGCCGTCAAAATGAGCATGGGTGTCTCAGTTCTCGGGATGATCGTAATATACAATGAAGCCATTTCCCTTCTCAAAATTTCAGGGATCTTACTCGCTCTTATTGGTGTTTTTTTACTTGCTAAACCTGATCATAAAGCCAATAAAAGGAACGCCTCTTATATGCTTGTAATTCTGTTTTTCGGAAGTGGGGTGCTCGACCTAAACCTTAATTATGCTCAAAATTTTGCACTTTCAAACTTGAGCCTTTCACTATTTACTGCATTTGGCTTTGGGGCAGCCGGTACAATTGGAATATGCGTCTATCTCGTACAGTGGCTGCAATCAAAGCAAAAGCCCATTTTGAGTAAGAATATCATCGCAGGAATTATCTTGGGAATTCCAAACTATTATTCTATCTATTTCATTTTACAATCCTATAGTTCATTAGATTGGAATGACTCAAGTGTTCTTGCCGTAACGAATGTATCCATTGTCATCCTCTCAATTGTTGTTGGGCTACTCGTATTTAAGGAATATGCAAACAGAATGAAGATAATTGGGATTTCATGTGCATTATTAGCTATTTTCTTACTCTACTTATCATCCTAATTACTACATTTATTTTCAGTGAATATAATCAGAACTCTTTTTTTTTGCCTTTGCTCTTTTGCATGTTATGCACAGAACAGTGTTCATGTTGCCGTACTGAAGTACAATGGTGGTGGTGACTATTATGCAAACCCTACAGCACTTCCTAATCTTGTTCGATTTTGTAACTCAAATTTGAAAACTGGCCTTAACGAAAAAGATATTCCATATGTCGAAGCAGGAAGTAAAGCTATTTTTGACTATCCTTTCGTTCATATGACTGGACATGGAAATGTTGTGTTTTCTCAACCCGAAGTGAAGAATATAAGAACTTATCTAGAAGCTGGGGGCTTCCTACATATTGACGACAATTACGGAATGGATCCTTTTGTACGTGTTGAACTCAAAAAAATATTCCCGAATAAAGACCTCACTGAATTACCCCCAAACCACCCAATTTTTAACCAAAGTTATAATTTACCAGGTTTACCTAAAATACACGAACACAACGGCAATTCAGCACAAGCATTTGGGTTTTTCGTCGATGGAAGATTGGTTTGTCTTTATACTTTTGAATCGGATCTTAGCGATGGTTGGGAAGATCCTAATGTCCACAATGACCCTGAACTAAAACGAGTTGAGGCGCTTCAAATGGGTGCCAATATTTTACAATACGTTTTTACGAATTAATGCTTATGGTCATATCCATCATGGTCGTGACCGTCGTGTTCATCAACTATTGGCTTTACACTCTTAAGTTCAAGAATTTCCAGATCAAAAATCAAATCCGAATATGGTGGAATAACACTTTGTCCTTTTTTACCATATGCCAAATAGTAAGGAATAAATAACTTAACGATTCCACCCTTTCCTACGATTTGAACACCTTCTTCAAATCCAGCAATCATTTTCTGCGTCTTGTAGCGAAACTTGAACGGTTTGTTTCTGTCTCTTGAAGAATCAAACTTTTTACCATCAGCGCGCAAAGTACCCGTATAATGCAGTGTTACCTCCATACCCGTTTCAAGATTTGGCATACGTTTTCCACGTTTACTTTTTACGTAAACCAATCCTGATTTTGTAAGTTTTGCTCTACGGTATTCCTTTTTAATTGCTTTATACATGTATTTACTGTACTCAGCATCTGTCATTTCCGTAATTAATTTCCATACTTCATTCTTTTCATCCTCAACTTTTTTAAGAACATCATATACCCTATGGAACGATTCATTAGCATTAAAAGCCTCGGCCTCTTCACCCACTCTTATGATATTGACAGCATTCATTATATCGTCTTTTTCTATCGCGTTAACTACTTCCATACCTGAAACAACATGCCCAAAAACTGTATGCTTACCATTTAACCAAGGCGTTTCTTTGTGAGTAATGAAAAATTGACTTCCGTTTGTACTCGGACCAGAGTTCGCCATTGATAAAATACCAGGTGCATCATGATTTAATCCGTCAACTATCTCATCATAAAATTCATAGCCAGGATCTCCTGTTCCATTCCCCAAAGGGCAACCGCCTTGTATCATGAAATTTGCAATTACTCGATGAAAACTAAGCCCATCATAATAGGGTTTTTTGAAAGATTTACCGCTGATATTTAACTTTCCTTCCGCTAATCCAACAAAGTTACCCACGGTCATAGGAGCTTTCTGGAATTCTAGAAAACAAATAATTTTACCTTTCGAAGTTGAGAACTCAGCATAGATTCCATCACTTAAGTTTGAAATCTGAGAAGAACCGAAAAAGCTCCATACAAGGAGTGCAAATAATGTAAATACATTTTTCATAGGGATCTTTTGAAATAATTATTCTGTTTCGATAGCTATAAGTTCAACTTCAAACACCAATGGCATATATGGCTTGATGGCGCTACCTGGCTGTGGATTTGCACCATATGCTAATTCTTGGGGGATAAAAAACTTAAATTTAGAACCAACCGGCATAAGTTGAACACCCTCAGTCCAGCCTTTAATTACTTGATTTAAACCAAAAGTAATTGGCTCTCCTCTATCGACAGAACTATCGAATACAACGTCATAAGGAGTCGTCCCATGGTAGTGAACTTTAACCTTAGATGTAGCATTTGGTTTAGGACCTGTGCCCTTTTCTAAGATAATAAATTGCAAACCAGACTCCGTTACCTGAACATCCTTATTACTTTTATTCTGTTCTAGCCATTTTTCACCAGCTAACTTTGTGAGTTGATTTTCTTTCTCTGCTTGTTGCGCTTTCAACTGACTTTTTTCTTTAAAGTAGGAACTTAAGATCGTATTTCCCGGATCGGCACACAAAGGATCAGTGTTATTTAAACCATCACGCAAACCTTCAATTACAAGGGTTTTATTGGCTTCGCTCAAATCACGCATTACATTTGTAGCGATTGTTTGACCAATTAAGTAAGACACACTATCAACTTGATTATTTAATTTCGATTGACAAAATAAATTAGGTGCTAATACAACTGCGAGAAGCACAGAGGCGATTTTTGTTTTCATTTTATTTAGTTTCTTTTGTCGATGCCCCAAAGCATCTTATTTCTAATTGTATCTAAAAAGTTATTGTTCTCAAATTTAATGACATTGATCATGAAGTCTGCCTTTTTTATAAAAATTTCTTGTCCCTGCTTAATACTGTATGATTTTCCATCGATACTCATTAAGTATGAACGTCCGCGTCCTTCAACATTTAAACTTATTGGCATATGATCTGGGATGACCATGGGTCTTACATTTAAATTATGTGGTGCAATAGGAGTAACAATATGTACCTGACAGCCAGGTGTTATAATTGGACCCCCACAGCTTAAATTATATGCGGTTGAACCCGTCGGTGTTGAAACAATTAATCCATCTGACCAGTAAGAATTCAGGAAATTACCTTCTAAGGAAACTTTAACTGTAATCATTGAGGCCGAATCCTTCTTGTGCAATGCTAGCTCATTCATGGCAAAGAAATCTTGCCCTCCACTACCATCCTTAACCTGAACGCTTAATAGTGAACGCCTCTGAAAGATATATTTCTTTTCCTTTACTAAATTGAGAGCTTCTTGAATTTGGTCTTTCGCAACGTTTGCTAAGAAACCAAGACGTCCGGTATTAATACCTAAAACAGGCACCTCAGAATCACGAACATAATCTACGGACTTTAGAAATGTCCCATCACCACCCACACTAATCATTAAATCAACATCCTGCTTTAAGTCCGCGTAAGATGAAAAAGTAGCACAAGAATAATCAACACCACCTTTCTGTTGAAGTGATTTGTACAAATCCTCCTCTAATAATATCTCCCAACCATAAGCTGAAATCGTTTTTAAAATTTCACTGAAGGCTGGTAAGGTAAGCTTTGTTATTTTACGACCGTATATTGCAACTCGCATAATTAATATTTCAAATAATTCATTAATGCATCATAGCGCCATTTCAAATCATCAGAGCCCATTCCGTTTTGATACTCGGCTTTAACTATGTAATCATAACGTTCAAAAGTTCGAACTACATGTGTCAGGTCTTCTTGGTTGAGCTTTAAGGTCACATCCATATTCGTTGATGATGGATCAGATAAAATGGTCGAGCTTAAGATTTTTGCATTATTACTTTCCACGATTTGGGCAATTTGTGACATCGAGTAATCAGATTGATTAATTTCCAGAACCAGTATGCCTCCTTTCTCTTTGATGCTAGCCGTATTTGCTATAGTGGTCATAAGCTCAAAAATATTCGTGCATCCAACATACTTTTCATCCTTATCAAGGATTGGCATTACACTAATTTTAAATTCTGATGTCTTTGCTAAAACCTCAAAAAGGTGTTCATCAGTCTTGACATAGGGTCTTGGTAAATGCTGAAAGAGCGAATCCAAATTTTCACTAAAGTCTAACTTATCTAAAATATCAGCCTCAGAAACAAGACCAACATAGTTACCGTTTTTTAGCACAGGAAGATGAGACACCTTGAACTCATCCATCCAAGTCATTGCCTTTTCTCCCGTATCAGAATGAACTAAGGGAGGGATGTCATACGTAATTAAATCTTTTGCATTCATGAACGAGTCCAAAGTAATAAATTCATTTAATAATTTATAAATTTACCTCACCAAAATTAGTGCCATGGTTAACTTAAGTGTAAATATTAATAAAATTGCTACCCTTCGAAACGCAAGAGGTGGTGCGCTTCCTAATCTTGTTCAATTTGCTAGAGACTGTGAAAGCTTCGGTGCTCAAGGTATTACAATTCATCCAAGACCTGACGAAAGACATATTACAACAAAAGATGTATATGACTTGTCACCTGTGGTTACAACAGAATATAATATTGAGGGGTATCCAGATAAAAGATACATGAGACTAATAAAAGAGCTCAGACCCGCTCAAGCCACATTGGTGCCTGACCCTCCTGGAGTTCTTACTTCGGACAATGGATGGGACATTGAAAAGCACAAGGTGTTTTTATCTGAAATTATTTCTGAATTGAAAGACTTGGGAATACGGTCCTCAATTTTTGTGAATCCTGACTTGAAAAGCATTGCCCTAGCGAAGGAAGTGCGCACAGATGCAATTGAATTATATACCGGACCCTTTGCCGATGAATTTAATACCAATAAAGCTTTAGCTATCAAGCCCTATATTGATGCGGCAGATTTAGCAAATAAATTTGGATTAAGAATCAATGCAGGTCACGATTTAAACCTTAAAAACCTGAGGTTTTTTAAAACAAGTGTCAAATACTTATCCGAAGTGTCAATTGGTCATGCCATCGTGACAGACGCCCTATATTTAGGTTTAGAAAAAACTATCTCCGCTTATAAAAATTGTCTGATTTAATCTTGAGAAGGCATATGCAGGGTTCTCTGCGGGTAAGGAATTCTAATATTGTGTTTTCGAAACAAGCGATCTATCTCAAATCTTATTTCAGATTTATATGTTAGAACATCCCAATGCTGGTCTGCCCAGAATATCAACTCCAATTGCAGGCCATTATCTCCAAAATCCGACAGTCTGACAATAATCTGATGGGTCTTTTTCACTTTAGGATGACCATTTGCTGCTTCTTTTAAAAGATCCTTAACAAGTTCTGTATTTGACCCATACGCTACAGTAACATTTATAATGAACCGCGTAAGCTTTGAACCATGACTCCAATTCTCTACTTTGTCACGTGTCAAGATTGTATTCGGTATAACCAAAACATTACCTTCCCAGGTTTGAATCTGTGTGGTACGAATATTAATTTTCTTAATTCTTACAACTAGCGGCTCCTCTTGAGATGTTGGAGAAATTTTGATCACATCCCCCACTCTTATATTGCCTTCAAGTAACAATATAAAACCTGCGATTAAGTCTCTAAAGGCGTCCTGCAAACCAAGTCCAATACCAACAAGCACAGCGGTCGAACCAATAAATAAACTAGTTAGGGGTACATTTAGCGCTCGAAAACAAAATAGGAAGGCGAAAATATAAATAACATATTTCGCAAGTTGTGTGTAAATATATTCGTTGCCCTCATCATAGTTCGGGTTTTGGCGAAGACGTTTAAAAATGTAGAGCCGCGAGAAGAATACAGATACACGTGCCGAAAAGAGTACCGTTAAAATTACAATCACATGATAAAATGCAAACTTAAACTTAGCTATTTTTAGTATTGGGTAATTGAGTAAATCATCAAAACTCACGTTGGGATTATTAACGCGTAAACTTAAAATGCATAGATAAAAGGCCAAAAAATATACACTTTGACTAATCAACTTGAGTCGTGCAAGCTTTTTACCTTTGATGTTTAGCTCTGTTTTTACAACATACTTATCAATAAGCCTTAGGGCTAATTTCTTTCCTTTAAAAGCTAAATAAAACAATAAAGACAGAACAATAATGTTCCAGGCATTAATTTCAAAAGGTCCGATATTAAATAGAACTGTCCTCATTGTTACTTTATTATTATTCTGCCCAGCTTTTCTGACAACTCTTTTTTGATTTTTTCATACGTCATTTGCTCTGCCAAAAGATCTAACATTTGCTCGTTGTTCGAAGTACCGTTCTTAATAAGGTTTTTAATACTTGTAATTGTCTCATCAATTTTATGGTACTTAAAATTATATATTGAATTCATAACCGATTTATAAATATCGTCAATCTCAGAGGTCGTTCGGATGTTATATTTATTCACCCAATTTACACTTAGTTCGATTTCACTGCTTTCGAGATGCGCTACGAAAGATACAATTTTTTGATTTTCTAAATTCTTGAAGTAAGATGTAGATAACAAAACTTGGTTTGCCAAATTCATTTTGAACTCATCAAAAATACTCTGACACAAGGGATGTTGAAACTCCAATTCATCATGGGTAAGTTCATCATTAATTAACTCTATGACACTCGTTTTTAATGCATCACCAATCTCATCAATAAGTGAAATCTCACGCGTGCCGAAAAGAAGCATCAATCTAATTAAATCAAGCTCATAGTCAAACGATTCCTCTTTCTTTTTTGCTACTGGTTGTTGTTCGGGAAAAACTTGAGGCTCAGGATAACCTTGTTGTTGAAAAGATCGATTATTTCCCTGCTGATCTTTTGCAAGCTTTGAACGAAGGATTTTTAGCAATTCATTTGAAATTATCCTTTCATTAATCTCAAATTTCTTGGCGATTTCTCGTACATATACACTTCTCGTAATTTGATCGGGTATCAATGCGACAGATTGGACTACTTCCCGAATCAACTTGGACCTTTGTATGGGGTCATCATCAACACCATCGGTTAATACAGAAGCTTTAAATGAAATAAAATCCTGCTTGTTTTCAGCAATAATTTCCTTGAGCTCATCTAAAGAATGATTTTTCGCGAAGGAGTCAGGGTCTTCTCCATCAGGAAAAAGAACAACCTGCACGTTCAATCCCTCTTCAAGAATCAAATCAATCCCGCGAAAGGATGCCTTAATGCCCGCTGCATCACCATCATAAAGTATGGTAAGGTTTTTTGTATAACGCTTTACAAGACGAACCTGCTCTTTGGTTAATGAGGTCCCAGAAGATGCTACAACGTTTTCAATTCCCGACTGAAACATTGAAATCACATCGGTATATCCTTCACAAAGGAAACATTCATCGTTCTTGATAATGGCTCCTTTTGAAAAATATAAACCGTAAAGTATTTCACTCTTATTGTAGATTGGACTTTCAGGAGAATTATAGTATTTGGCTACTTTTTTATCACTCTTTAGAGTCCTTCCTCCGAAACCAAGTACACGACCAGAAATACTATGAATTGGAAAAAGAACACGTCCACGATAAAAGTCAAAAGTATAATCGTCTTTTTGTTTGGTTAAACCAACCTTTGTAAGGTACTGGATCTTATAACCTTTTTCTATCGCCGCTTTCGTAAAGGAATCACTCTTATCGAGACAATAACCAAGCTGAAATTTATCAATCGTTTCTTGAGTAAAACCTCTTTCTAAGAAATATGACAGACCAATAGCTTTACCTTCCTTGTCTTTCTTAATGTTATTTTGAAAGTAGTCATTCGCAAAATCGTTAATAACATAGAGGCTTTCTTTTTCAGAAATTTGCTCAAGTTCCTCTTTAGTTTGCTCGCGAGGTGCAGGAATATTAATCCCATACTTATCAGCCAACCACCTTAATGCTTCGGGGTAAGTAAATTGTTCCTTTTCCATCAAAAAGGTAACAACCGTGCCACCCGTGCCTGTTGAAAAACACTTAAAGATTTGTTTGGCCGGCGACACTACAAATGAAGGCGTCTTTTCATCTGTAAAAGGGCTAAGACCTTTCAGATTTGAACCTGCCCTTTTAAGTTGCACAAAATCACCAATCACCTCCTCTACAAGAGCTGTTTGCATTATTTCATCAACAATATGTGCAGGGATTTTACTCACTCTTTTGAATAATTAATTTCAGAAACTACAGCGCCCTTAGAATCATACGTTGTCCAAATGCCCACTTTTTTATCACGCAACCATTCACCTCGATAAAAAATCAAACCATTTTCATGTTTAACAATTGAAAAACCTTCCCTAGATCCATGCGTGTAAGTCGTCATTGACTTTTCTATACCAGAGGCTAAATAGAATGACCATTTGCCATGTCGCTTACCTTCATGGTCTAAATTACCCAAATATTTTATTTGTTTTTTTCCCGGATACCATTCTTTGTATATACGACCTGAAGAATGCACAAGTATTTCATCAGAGTCTTCAACCTTGACGGAAGCCTCTAATGATGCTTCATTTGAACCGCATCCGAAAAGAAAAATAACGCATAGAATGTTAAAGAATCTCATACTATTTATCTCTATTCATTGTGAAATCAACAAGAGCAACTAAAGATGCCTTTGCTTGACTGTCAGGGAACCCGTCAAGAATCGATTTAGCGGCGTCGGCGTATTCATGCATAATTTTATGTGCATAATCAATCCCACCATACTCCAAAACTAGGGAGGTGGCGCGTTTTATTTTCACACTGTTTTCATTATGGTTCTTGACAATATTTTTAAGCTCCGCTTTAATTTTTGGAGGACACCTTTCAAGTGTATAAATTAATGGAAGCGTCATTTTTTGCTCTCGAATATCAATCCCTGTTGGTTTACCAATATTTCCAGGTGTACCATAATCGAATATATCATCCTTAATTTGAAATGCCAAACCAACTTTTTCTCCAAAACTCTTCATCTTTTCTCTATACTCCTCTGCACCGACACTTATCGCTCCTGCTTCACAACAAGTTGAAATCAAAGAAGCTGTTTTTTTCTTAATCACCTCAAAGTAGGTGTCTTCAGTAATATCTAAGGACCGCGCTTTTTCGATTTGCAAAAGTTCACCCTCGCTCATTTCTTTTACGGAACGTGCTACAACCTCAAGAAGGGCGATATTCTCCTTCTCGATGGAAAGTAGAAGAATCTTTGATAGCATATAATCACCAACGAGAACTGCAATTTTATTTTTCCACAGGGCATTTACAGAAAAGAATCCTCTACGCTCATTTGCATCATCTACGACGTCGTCATGAACGAGGGTTGCAGTATGTAATAACTCGACTAGAGATGCAGCATGAAAAGTCGTATCATTTGCGTCAGCAAATAGCTTGGAAGATAAAAAAACAAATAGCGGACGCATCTGCTTTCCTTTTCTTTTTACAATGTATTGGGTTACTTTATCAAGAAGTGGAACATTAGATTTAAGCGCCGCTTTGAAATAAGTTTCGAAAGAACTCATCTCTGTTTTCACAGGTTCTATTATATGCTCTATGTTTGACATAGTACAAATATAAAAAAAGGGGCAATGAGATTAGGAATTAAATGTAATTAACGTGACAAATGCATATTTCGCTCCGAGTAAACTTTCCTGAAGAATGGATCTTTTAAATCTTCAATAAACCGAATGGCTTCACCTGTAGATTTCATCTCTGGACCAAGTTCTTTTTTTACATCTGGGAATTTCTCATAAGAAAACACTGGAATTTTAATAGCATATCCCTTTTTTCGCGGAGTAAAGGTAAAATCTTTAACTTTTTTCTCGCCTAACATTACTTTTGCAGCATAATTAACGTAAGGTTCATCATAAGCCTTTGCGATAAAAGGAACTGTTCGAGATGCTCTTGGATTGGCTTCGATAACATAAACCTTATCATCCTTAATTGCGAACTGTATATTTAAAAGACCGACAGTTTGTAGTTCTACAGCTATCTTTTTCGTAATATCTTCGATTTGACTCATGACAAAATCACCAAGATTATATGGCGGAAGAACGGCATAAGAATCACCCGAATGAATTCCTGCTGGTTCTATGTGCTGCATAATACCAATGATATAGACGTCTTCACCATCACAAATAGCATCAGCCTCAGCCTCAATAGCACCGCCTAAAAAATGGTCTAGAAGAATTTGATTATTTCCCATTTCGTTAATAATATCAACAACATGGTGTTCTAAGTCGTCTTTATTAATAACAATTTTCATTTTCTGACCTCCAAGCACGTAAGACGGACGAACAAGTAGTGGGAAACCAAGTTCATCAGAAAGCAATAAAGCCTGCTCAGCACTTTCAACAACTCCATATTTAGGAAATGGAATATCATTAGCTTCAAGAAGTTTAGAAAACCGACCTCTGTCCTCAGCAAGATCTAAAGCTTCATAACTCGTGCCAAGAACTTTAATACCATATCGACTCAGTTTTTCTGCTAGTTTTAATGCGGTTTGACCTCCAAGTTGGACAATAACACCCTCAGGTTTTTCATGCTGAATAATATCATAAATATGCTCCCAAAAAACAGGCTCAAAATAGAGTTTATCTGCCGTATCGAAGTCTGTTGAAACCGTTTCAGGATTACAATTAATCATAATTGTCTCATAACCACATTCTTTGGCAGCAAGAACACCGTGCACGCATGAATAGTCAAATTCAATACCCTGACCAATACGATTCGGTCCCGAACCAAGAACAACTACTTTTTTCTTATCTGAAACCTTACTTTCATTTTCGTATTCAAACGTTGAATAGTAATAAGGGGTTTGTGCAGCAAATTCTGCAGCACATGTATCCACCAATTTATACACGCGATTTAAACCTATAGCCTTTCTTTTTTCATGTACTTCAGATTCAAGGCAACGTAATAAATGTGCAATTTGACGGTCTGCATAACCTTTTTGTTTGGCCTCAAAAAACAAAGCATTCGGAAGGTTTTCTATATGAAACTTTTCAATACGCCCCTCCAGATTGATAAGATCTTCTATCTGCTTAAGAAACCAAATATCAATTTTGGTTTTATCAACGATTGTTTTGAAAGGAATTCCGAGCTTAATTGCATCATAAATATGAAACAACCTGTTCCAACTCGCGTTTTCAAGCGAATGCAGAATTTCATTTTGATTGGTTAATTCTTTACCGTCAGCCCCCAGGCCATTGCGATTAATTTCGAGTGACTGACAAGCCTTTTGAAGGGCCTCTTGAAAAGAACGTCCAATCCCCATCACCTCACCTACTGATTTCATTTGAAGGCCAAGCTTCCTATCAGTTCCTGGAAATTTATTAAAGTTCCAACGCGGTATCTTTACAATGACATAATCCAAGGTTGGTTCAAAAAGAGCCGAAGTTGTTTTTGTAATCTGATTTTGAAGTTCATCTAAATAATAACCAATAGCGAGTTTTGATGCAATCTTAGCAATAGGATAACCCGTTGCTTTCGAAGCCAATGCAGAAGAACGACTTACTCTTGGATTAATTTCAATAGCAATTATTTCTTCTTTCTCATCAGGAGAAACTGCAAATTGAACATTACATCCCCCTGCAAACTCTCCAATTGACCGCATCATTTTTATAGCCATATCTCGCATCCTTTGGAACGTTGTATCGGACAGTGTCATTGCAGGGGCTACTGTTATTGAATCTCCCGTATGGATACCCATTGGGTCAAAATTCTCAATTGAACAAATAATAACAACGTTATCATTTGAATCTCTTAGCAGTTCAAGTTCATACTCTTTCCATCCAAGAAGTGCTTTATCAATCATTACCTCATGAATAGGTGAAAGTTGAAGACCACGTTCGAGTAAATTATCAAACTCTTTCGGATCATGTAGAATTGATGCACCAGAACCACCCAATGTGTAGGACGGACGAATGCATAGTGGAAAACCAAATTCTTGTGCTATTTCCTTTCCTTCTAAAAATGACTTGGCTGTCTTTTGTGGTGCCATAGGCACAGCTATTTCAGCCATGAGATCTCGAAAAGCTTCCCTGTTCTCTGTAATTTCTATGGCATCAATATTAACGCCAATGATATCAACACCAAATTCTTCCCACAGACCTATCTCATCGCACTTGATACATAAATTCAATGCCGTTTGACCACCCATTGTAGGTAATACTGCATCAATTTTGTGTTGCTCAAGTATTTCTCTGACACTACTTGGTTCAAGGGGCTTGAGGTATATGTTATCTGCAACAACCTTATCTGTCATAATGGTTGCAGGATTGGAATTAATCAAAGTAACTTCAATTCCCTCATCTCTAAGTGATCTAGAGGCCTGGGAACCTGCATAATCAAATTCACAAGCTTGTCCAATTACAATCGGACCACTACCAATAATTAAAATAGATTTTATAGAGGAATCTTTGGGCATACAATATTCAATTTAAATGAAATGAATTAACACACTAAATTGAAAGCAAATTTAATTGAAATACTATTATTTATAGTGGATTATGTAAATTGTTTATACACAAATTTCAACCACAATGTTAATTAAAGGGTAACCCTGTTGATAAAAGCAACTTATGGACTATTTTAGGGGTAATGAATTCATTTTTAATTACAAAGGAGAACCTAGCACTAGAGTACTATATTCAGGGTTCAGGAGATGATACCCTGATCTGTTTTCATGGATACGGCAGGCAGGTTGACGATTTTTTATTTTTAAATCATAGAGACCGAAAACTAATTCTAATTGTTCTACCTCATCACGGGAATTCCCAATTTCCATCAGAAAGAATCGAAACTCAACCATTGTCGGTCACAGAATTCAACTCAATATTTATAAAAATACTTGAAAAAGAAGTAGTTGGTGATTTTCATTTCATTGGATTTTCACAAGGTGGACGATTTGTTCTATCACTTTTTCCACTTTATACAAGTCGATTAAAATCAGTTCAAGTAATTTCTCCTGACGGAATGGACCCAATGAGTTTTTATAATCGAACCTCACGTATGCGTTTGGCTAGATTGTTATTTCAAAAATGGGAGTGTTCCCCAAAATCATTTATAAAAATTGCAAAAATTGCATACAGATTAGGACTTGTTAGACCAAAAGTATTTGCCTTTATTGAATTATTTGCGTCAAATAAAGAGAAATTTCAACGAGCCTCAAGAACTTGGCGAGGATTCAGGAATATTAACCCTGACCTCAATGTAATCGGAAAATCGCTAGATTCAACCAATATATACTTTAAGGTGATTACGGGTAAATACGATCAGGTCATTCGAACCCGACAAGCCGAATCATTTTTAAAAAGAATCAACCAGGTAGATGCGCTTATTGAGATTCAATGTGGGCATGATTTCTTCAAAAAAGAAAATCTAAAACTATTATCAGATGTCCTGAAATTATAAAAGGCACCCAAAGGTGCCTTTTGTAATTATAATTAAAAATTTATTGCTTCTTCTCGTTGACCTCTTCGAAATCAACGTCAGTGACTTCGTCTTGAACATCCGAAGCTTCTTCACCTTGAGGTTTCGCGCCGTTTGGATCGCCTCCCTCTTGATTAGCAGCATTGTACATATCTTGAGATGCCGCTTGGAAAACATTATTAAGTTTCTCCATTGCAGGTTCAAGATTCTCCATGTTTTTCGCTTCAAACTCCTTTTTCAATTCCGCCAATGCATCCTCGATAGGTTGTTTTTTGTCTGCAGGAAGTTTATCACCATACTCTTTAATCTGTCTTTCTGTTTGAAAGATTGTAGAATCGACTTTATTTATTAATTCAACCTCATCTTTTTTCTTCTGATCTGCATCAGCATTTGCTTCTGCCTCTGCTTTCATTCTTTCGATTTCTTGATCGGATAAACCTGAAGAAGCTTCAATTTTTATGGACTGCTCTTTTCCAGTCCCTTTGTCTTTTGCCGAAATATTCATGATTCCATTTGCATCAATATCAAAGGTAACTTCAATTTGAGGCACTCCTCTTTGTGCTGCTGGTATATCGCTTAACTGAAATCTACCTAAAGACTTATTATCATTCGCCATAGGACGTTCTCCCTGAAGAACATGAATGTCTACAGATGGCTGATTGTCAGCTGCGGTAGAAAATACTTCTGATTTTTTCGCTGGAATCGTAGTATTCGATTCGATTAATTTAGTGAATACACCACCCATTGTTTCAATTCCTAAAGACAATGGTGTAACGTCTAACAATAAAACATCTTTAACTTCACCTGTTAAAACACCACCTTGTATAGCTGCACCAATAGCAACCACCTCATCAGGATTCACTCCTTTCGAAGGTGCTTTCCCAAAGAAGTTATTCACTGCATCTTGAATAATTGGAATTCTTGTAGAACCACCTACGATAATAACCTCGTCGATGTCACCTGCAGATAATCCAGCATTTTTAAGTGCAGATCTACAAGGTGAAATTGTTCGTTCAACTATTTCAGAAATGAGTTGTTCAAATTTTGCACGTTGTAATGTACGGACCAAGTGTTTTGGAACACCATCAACAGGCATAATATACGGCAGGTTAATTTCAGTTGAAGTTGTAGAGGAAAGCTCAATTTTCGCTTTCTCCGCTGCTTCCTTCAATCTTTGAAGCGCCATTGGATCTTTTCTTAAGTCAAGACCTTCATCTTTTTTAAATTCATCTGCTAACCAAGATATAATTGTTTCATCAACGTCATCACCACCAAGATGTGTATCTCCGTCCGTTGAAAGAACTTCAAAAACACCATCTCCAAGCTCAAGGATCGAAACATCATGGGTTCCACCACCGAAGTCAAAGACTACGATTTTTTGATCCAATCCCTTTTTGTCTAACCCATAAGCCAAAGCGGCCGCTGTAGGCTCGTTAATAATTCTTTTGATTGTTAAGCCAGCTACTTCACCAGCTTCTTTCGTTGCTTGACGTTGTGAATCATTAAAATATGCAGGAACGGTAACGACCGCTTCTGAAACCTCTTGACCTAAGTAATCCTCGGCTGTTTTCTTCATTTTTTGAAGAATCATCGCGGAAATTTCTTGTGGTGAATATTTACGATCGTCGATTTCAACACGAGGTGTATTGTTATCTCCTTTAACCACTTTATATGGCATTCTAGATACTTCTTTTTTACAATCGTCAAAACTTGACCCCATAAATCTCTTTATAGAGTATATTGTTTTGGTTGGATTTGTAATGGCTTGTCTTTTGGCTGGGTCACCGACTTTACGCTCACCGCCTTCAACAAAAGCTACAACAGAAGGCGTTGTTCTTTTACCTTCTGAGTTTGCTATAACCACTGGTTCATTTCCTTCCATGACCGAAACACACGAATTCGTGGTTCCTAAATCAATTCCTATTATTTTTCCCATGTTATTTTATTTTCCAGAACAATGACAATTAATATGCCATGGTAAAAAACAAGGGTTTATTATGACAAAAAGGGCATGCATTAAATTTATACATGTCTAATTGTCATACTTTCTGACAATAAAAGATTAAGATTTCGAATTTAGACAGGTCGCCTAATACAGAGTAAATTTCTCCACATACACGTTCCCAAGCGCCTCTACAGAAACAATGTAAATGCCTGATTTGAAAGTGCTTAAATCATATTTATTTTGAAGTTGAGATAGCTTCGTCTCAGTACGTACCTTACCACTCAAATCAATGATTCTAAAAAATCCTTCAGAATCAAAGGATGATAGCTCAATATTTAATACATCTTTGATAATATTTACATTTACTTCTTGAGGGGTAAACTCAGTGATATTCGTGTTCATATTCCCAACACTGAGTGGATCCCCACCTTGAGAAGCATCATAACCATATGAATGAAGTGTGATTTGACTTCCGTCTTCTAATACAGAAACTTCTATCCACCCCAAGTGTAGACTCCCTGCAATATCAAACATTGCCCCCAAGTAACCTTGTTCACCAAGAAATGCTCCATATTGATAGGGTAAGCTTCCAATTACACCCGTATTAATGATAAGATCAATACCAATAGCATAGCTTGTATCTTCACCGAACTCTTGGAAAACTGTAAGCTCATCTCCAGCAACCAATCGTGAAACGTCAAATGCTGAGGTCTCAGGAGAGGTGACACCAGCAGGCTTTCCATTTTCACAGCCGAGTAAGGCACCTGAACCATCATATGTAGCAGGTAAACCCGAAATTGTAGTATCACCACTTAGATCTTGAACTAAAAAATAGAACTCAATAACACCATCATCGTTAAAATCGAAGGCATACGGCTCACTGAATCCATCAATCGTAACTTCAGGAGAAAAGTTACTACTTATCACCTGGGCCTGATATTTACCCGCAAAGCTAAAAAGAAGAAAAGTGAAAATTACAAGTACGTTACTGAATTTATTTTTCATGATCATATTAATTTGTTCGAAATTACAAAAAGGACATGAACTATCAATTTTCATCAGCCACCTTCTTACTTGTATCCTTATCAAAATGAATGAAAATATTGGCATAAATGATTTTCGATAGTGCAAAAAGTAAAGGGCTCAATATTATAATAAGAAAAGTAAGCAATGAAATCTGAGTCCAAACAGAAACATCACCGAAAAACCAATTTGCACCTGCCCATATTGCTAAAAATAATGCAACCCCCAAGGCATAAGAAACATACATTGCACCAAAATAAAAACCTGGCTCGGGAATAAAATTTGTTTTGCATTTAGGACATTCTTTTAATACATTTCCAAAACGTTTTAAATCATATACATGAGATTCAAAAAACTTACCGTGTAAGCACTTTGGACATCTCAATTTGAAAATACTGTACAATTTAGGCATCATAGCATAAAGATATAGAATCTGACTTTGATTAATGTATGAATTGGTCTTGGTTGAAACATTATTTTTTCAGATCTGAATTGCGTATATTGAAGTTCTAAGACTAAACCATGAGAAATTTTTATTCACTTTTCGGTGCGCTCGCCTTGTCCATTTATGCCTTTGGCCAATGCACCACAACAAATGCTACGAGCTGTGAATGCGAAGACGGAACTACGAACTGTTTACTTTTACCTGATATTACTGCATCCTGGCAGGGTATTGACGATAATGGCTGGATCGAATATCCACAAAATGGTGCGGGACAAAATTTTAATAATCAAGGTCCCGATGACGGACGCTTGAGAGTAACTGGTTCTACGCCTAATATTGGACATGGTTCATTTACGGTACGTGGAGTCGACTCGAATGGCTACAGGGCTTTTATATGTGGAAATGATACCATTTATGACGAGAATTCTTCCGGCTCATTTACTTGTCCTAATGGAGAAGAGAATCCGAAACAAATGCTTTTACAACGTGTTTACAAGAAAGAGGGGAATACCATGAGTTATGAAGATACATGGACTGGAAGTATGACTTATCATGAAAGCCATGGCCACAATCATGTAGATGATTGGGCCGTTATGACCTTGAGGATTCCGACTACTGATCCAAATCCGTTGAATTGGCCTATTGTTGGTGACGGTGCAAAAATCGGTTTTTGCCTCATGGATTATGGACAATGTGGTACTACTGCCGGTAGCACATATTATGGACATTGTAGAGATGACAATACATCATTTAATGGTGGTAATGTCATGGCGAATGTTGACTTTACAAATTGGAATTTAGGTGGAGGAAGTTACGGCTGCTCCGTAGTTGAACAAGGTATTTCTTCAGGTTGGACAGATGTCTACGGCTACTGGCTTGATGGGATGTGGATAAATATACCAGAAAACACCTGTAATGGAGACTACTACATTGTTATGGAGGTAGATAAGAATAATTATTTTCAAGAAGAAGATGAAGATAACAATTATACGGCCGTGCCTGTGACGCTAACACAACAGCATCCTGAAAACTCGGGAATACTCCCAACCATAAATTCCAATGAATCCAATAACCTCTGCTTAGGACAGACGATTACACTTACCGCAACTGCAGGAACTGATTTTATATGGTCCAATGGCGCCACAACTCAAAGTATCGTTGTATCCGAACCCGGAAGTTACGAATGTACAGTAACTAATTTTTGTGGTTCAAATACCTCATTACCCTTTGTTGTGAGTAGCGCGGTTCCTTCACCGCCTGTAGTTGAAGATGTTAGCGCATGCACGGGAACCTACGTTGTTCTTGAGGCATCATCAACAGGAGAGATTGAATGGTTCGATGATAATGGAAACTTTTTAAATAATGGCATCACACATACAACAAACCCACTAATTGAAAATATGACGATTTGGGTTCAAAATACAGATTCGTATACAGAAACAGTCAATATAGAACCTTACACGAATGGTATTGGCGGTGGCGGGTACCTCAGCTCTAACCATGGTAGTATCTTTCATGCCTATACACCCTTTACATTGAAGAGCGTATTGCTCTATGCACTGAACGGGGGAAGCGTTACTATCGAATTGCAGGAAGAAGACGGAACTGTGATCCAAGTTTTAACAGAAACTATACCAGCAGGAGCAAGTCGAATAAATTTAAATTTCGAAATCCCAACAGGCTACAATTACCAATTGGTGGGTACAAATCTCCCAAATGGAGGGCTGTACAGAAATAACAACTCTGCAACTTATCCTTACATATTGGATGATATACTTTCGATTGTTGGCGCTACTTCAAGTTCTTCTTATTTTTATTACTTCTATGATTGGGAAATTGAAACAGAAAATGGCACTTGTACGAGTGACTTAATCCCTGTCCAAGTAACAGTAGCAGACCCAGATGCGCCAATTTCAGAAGGAACAACAATTTGTATAAATGAAGTTGCACAACTCGCGGCATCAGGCTCAGGAACTCTCAATTGGTTGGATGCGTTAGGAACTATTTTAGGATCGGGGCCGAATTTCTCTACACCAACGTTGACAGAAACAACTACCTTTTATGTTCAAGCATCTGAAAATAATTGCACTAGCATTTCAGTACCAGTTGAGGTTATTGTTGAATCTTGCGCTGACCTTAGTGCACTTACAATGAAAAACACAATTGGAATTTCTCCGAATCCTTCAAACGGAATATTTTTGATTTCTTATGACCTTGCTCAGAAAAATAAAGTAGAAATCGAGATTATTAACACTACTGGTAAACGCATATTTAAGAAAAATTATCAAGACCAAGCCGGAGAAAACAATCATGAAATCTCTTTAAAAAACATCTCAGATGGAATCTATTCAATCATAATTTCATCAGGGCAAGAAATTTACACAGATAGATTAGTCATTCAAAATGACTAAGATTTTAAGTTATACTTTACACCTAATATTTATTGTGCTTGCCTCGAAAGGGCAGGCACAATTTATTTACAACTATACTGCAGAAAACTCACCACTTCCATTTAACACTGTTCGATGCCTTGAGTCATCATCTTCAGCGCTATGGATTGGAACTGATGAAGGTCTAGCCAAATTAAGTGGTGGAAACAATTGGACCATCTATAATGCAGGTAATAGTGGCTTATGGAGTAACGATGTTCGTGCACTAAAAAATGATGGTGATTCTTTACTTTGGATTGGAACGGTTCAGGGAGGATTATTTTCATTTGACGGTTTAAACTGGACCAATTACACACCTCTAAACTCTGGTCTTGGAGATTATCTGGTGAGGGGTATAGATATTGATATACAAGGAAATATTTGGATTGCGACTACGGAAGGCTTATTCGTTTATGATAGAACGAATTGGGATACTTATACAACTAATGATGGTTTACTATCGAATAATACAACAACCATTTGCGCAGCAGGAAACACAAAATATATTGGAACCATTAACGGTGGCGTATTGTACTTCGACGAAACAAACAATTTTATAAATTATACAATTGTGAGTTCTGGAATACCAGATAATTCTGCTCTTGATATAGAAATTGATGACAATGGTAGGCCATGGTTTATATCACCTGCGGCAGGATTGTTTGTAGATAATGGAGATGGTGGACCTTGGGACGTCTTTAATTCTGGGAATTCAGCTATCGCGTCGAATAGCCTTCTGTGTCTACAACATGGGGTCCAAGGTCAGATCTTCATAGGCACCGAAACGGATGGTATTATAACAAAAAATGGCAACCAGTATTCGAATTTAAATATTGATAATTCAGCGCTTACTGATAATCATATTTTATGCTTAGAAAAGAATGAAGAAAATACTTTATGGGCGGGCACTTTTAATGGTGGATTGTGCGAAATTCATGATATTGCAGGGTTATTACAAAAAGGTAGTTATCCACCTAATATCCACCCGACAATCGTGAACGCAGGCGCATCAATTCATTTTTCTAAAAATGTAAATTGTACTTATTCCCTAGTAAATATGCTTGGAGATGAATTTAAAACAGGCACGCTAAAAAATTCAAGGACAATAAACATCCCAAAGACAATAAAACCAGGTGTGGTATTAATTTACTATTCAATAGATAATACAATCTTTACGAGGAGAGTAATTGTTCACTAGTCATTTTTAGTCTGAGACAATAGAAAAGCTTTATATTTTAGAAATAGTAAGTCCACAGCATGTCCAGGATTAATTGCCCCAGACTCTAATTTTTTTTCCAGTTCGTTTAGATAGGTCTTTAATGATTCATGAGCTTCAATGTCATTTAGTATTAAATGTGAAAAGTTCTCTCTTAAAAATCGTGCATTCTGATTGCGTCGGTTCATTGAAAAGTATCCATTACGCTGCGTCAAATGAAAAAAGCTATTTAATGTTTCCCATACCTTACCCAAACCCTTTTGATCCAAACTACTTGTCGTAAGTACATTTGTAATCCAATTACTATCTTTCCCAGGGAAAAGATGAACAGCATTGGCGTAAGAACGCGCAGCCAGTTCTGATGCTTTTTCATTACCAGAATCTGCTTTTGTAATCAAAATAGTATCCGCAAGCTCCATGATTCCGCGCTTCATCCCTTGAAGTTCATCCCCTGCTCCAGCGAGTAAAAGCAAAAGGAAATAATCTACCATTCCGTGAACCATTGTCTCCGATTGACCTACGCCAACTGTTTCAATCAGAATGATATCAAACCCTGCTGTTTCACAGAGCAGCATTGCATCACGAGAATTCCTAGCAACACCGCCAAGATTACCTGCGGCAGCGGTTGGTCGAATAAATGCATTTTCTTCACGAGACAGGGTATTCATCCTTGTTTTATCACCAAGAATACTTCCACCTGAAACATTAGAAGAAGGGTCTACAGCGAGAACCGCAAGTTTATGTCCTGCATCTAATATTTGTGAGCCAAATGCTTCAATCAATGTGCTCTTACCAACCCCCGGAACACCTGTAATCCCAATCCTCCATGATTTTGAAGGGCTCGCCGAACACATATCAATGAGTTTGTTGGCTTCTATTCTTGCCTCTGGATGCGTACTTTCAATTAAAGTGATTGCCGAACTCAGCGCTGGCTTATCTCCACTTAATAGCAAAGGGTATAACTCATCCGCCATAAAAGATTTCAATCTTTTTTTCCGGGAAGAAATCCACTGTTCTACTTTCTTTTTTGAGGACATAATTTAAAGTCAATTCACCCTTAATTTACCGGATGCCTACCTTACTAATTTAGTATAAATATCTTCATACATCGGAAGTACTTTAGCTATTGTATACGCTTTGGCTTGAACCAACGCATTCTTCTTAAAAGAATCCAAGCGATTCTCTGAAAAAATGTAAACTAAATTCTTAGACATATCTTGCACGTCACCTACATCAGATAAAAATCCTGAAAAACCTTGCTTATTTACCTCTGGAATACCTCCAGAATTACTGGATATTACTGGGACTGACATAGCCATAGCTTCTAGCGCCGCTAAACCAAAACTTTCTGTTTCAGAGGGCAATAAAAAAGCATCAGAAATCGCTAAAACATCAGAAATATCTCTGATCTTGCCTAGAAATAAAATATGCTCACATAAACCCAACTTTCGGCACAATTGCTCACAGCTATAACGTTCAGGACCATCACCTACAAATAATAATTTTGAAGGCACCGTTTTTATTGTCTCTGCAAATACAAGAATAACATCCTCTACACGCTTTACTTTTCTGAAATTTGAAACGTGACAAACAATTTTTTCGTTTTCAGAAGCATATAAGCTTCTATTAATTTTAGAGTCCGACCGTTTTTTACTTAAATCAATGAAATTAGGTATAACTGTGATTTCATTTTTCACATCAAAATGTTTCAACGTATCTTTTTTAAGACTTTCAGAAACTGCTGTAACTGCATCAGATTCATTGATACAAAAGGTAATGACGGGCTCGAAAGAAGGATCGCGTCCGACCAACGTAATATCGGTTCCATGTAAGGTTGTAACATAAGGTATTATAATACCCTGCGTTTTGAGTATTTGTTTCGCCATAAAGGCGGCTGAAGCATGAGGAATGGCATAATGAACATGGATTAAATCTAGTTTTTCATATTTTACGACATCAACCATTTTACTTGCCAGTTCCGTTTCATAGGGCTGGAAATCAAATAGAGGATAATCAGATACAGAAACCTCATGATAAAATACATTTTCTGTGAATCCACCAAGCCTAACAGGCTGAGAATAGGTTATAAAATGAATCTCATGGCCCTTTTTCGCAAGTGCTTTTCCCAATTCCGTCGCTACTACTCCACTCCCACCAAATGTTGGGTACAATACTATTCCAATTTTCATTTTTATTATTTGTTTGCTCTTAAAGGAAAAAAGAAGTTAACTCTGTAAATAATAGGAAGAATCCGTTGTATCTGACCTTCGCTATTCTTTATTCTTATGGAATAGTTAGGACGAAAAGGACTATTTTCAGAATTTATCACATCATAGAAAACACCAAGATTAATTCTTACTTTGTTATATAATTTTGAAAATCCACCTCCTACAAAAAGCGCTACAATCCATGGTTTAAATTCACCACCCGTTTGGCTAAAATTAAACGGAGTTTTCAAAAGTTCAATTTCCACCCCTCCAAAAAGGGCATCTTTATATCTCGCATGCGCAAAAAGTCCACCACCGTATATACTTGCACTTGAGGGGACATCACCGGCCAGACCGTTGTATAAATAATTCCAAGTCCTGTGATATCTAAAAGAAGGGCCAACTGCAAAATTTTTGTTCAGAATTGCCGCGTATTTTAATCCAAACCCCATCGTACCTCCGTTGGTTCCAGCTCTCGCGGCAAAAACCTCAACCCCTACTTCAGAACCATCAAACTCAGTTTGAGCAGAAAAAGTAAATGTGCACAAGACAAAAAATAATTGAAAAAAATATTTCATTGTTAAATAGTTTTTACAAAGATACGATGTTTTAGACCTTTCGAAATACTTCCCTTATTATCTTTGTAAAAAAAAATCATGCAACGTCTTAACGGAAAAGAAACCGCACTTCAAATCAGAAAGGAGCTTCAAGAAAAAGTTTCAACGCGAAAAGAGATGGGTAAAAAGACCCCACATCTAGCTGCTGTTCTTGTCGGGAGTGATGGAGGATCACTTTCCTATGTTACTGCAAAAGTTAAAGCTTGTGAAGAAATCGGCTTTGATAGCACTTTAATACGTTTTGATTCAGATGTATCAGAAGACACCCTTTTAAATCAGGTAACTAAACTTAACGATGATCCAAATATTGATGGCTTTATTGTTCAGCTTCCCTTACCTAAACACATCAATGAAACAAAGGTCACAGATACCATCAGCCCAAACAAAGACGTGGATGGATTCCATCCTATGAACCTGGGAAATATGATGCTTAACTTACCTGGATTTCTTCCTGCCACACCAGCAGGTATCATCGAATTAATTCGACGCTATAAAATTGAAACCTCTGGTAAGTACTGTGTAATTATTGGCAGGAGCAACATTGTAGGAACTCCACTAAGTATGATGCTCAGTAGAAATGCTAATCCTGGAAACTGTACGGTCACACTCGCCCATTCTCGAACAAAAAACTTAAAAGAACTCTGTCTTCAAGCCGACATTTTAATTGCAGCTCTTGGAAAACCAGACTTTGTGACTTCAGAAATGGTAAAGGACGGTGCTGTAATTATCGATGTAGGAACAACAAGAGTTGAAGACACATCCCGCGAGCGGGGATGGCGGCTTGTTGGAGATGTAAACTTCAAGGAAGTTGCACCCAAATCAAGTTTTATAACACCCGTTCCAGGAGGGGTAGGTCCAATGACAATCGCCTCGTTAATGATAAACACATTAAAAGCAATGGAACTCAATGGAAAATAAAATAGAATTTAAAATTAATGGAGACTACATTGAATTGTTAGCATTATTAAAAGCAATCGGCATAGCGCAAACAGGTGGACATGCAAAAATGATTGTTGATTCTGAAGAGGTGAATAGAAATGGGACGATTGAGTTGAGACGACGCGCTAAGTGCATTAAAGGTGATATAATTATTGTAGGTGAACAATCCATAACACTTATTTAATTCGTTCAATAGCCATAACCAATCTGATAACAAATACCCATGCTGGTATTTAGGGAGCTTTCTTCATAATTGAAAAGTGAGAAATAAAACTTCCATCCAAAAACACCCCTCCAAATAGGAACGTCTCCTCCCAAAGCAAAATAAGGCCCAAATCCAAAAAAACTTTCTTGTTTTCTGAGGATATAAACACATGGTGCCAAACCGAGACCAATAAAAAAATAATTGGACTCAATATTACCATAATAAACCTCCATACTTATGGGAATCTCTGCACCGAGTATCACACCGCCCTTATTTTTATCCCCTGCAAATGCCAGAGTTGGACTGATGGAATTCCCTACTGTCAAATTAAGGAATATAAAATGTCATCTAGGATTAAATAAATGAGTCCCTTTAAAAAAAACGGAGGGCAATAATTGGATATTTGAATGCGGTAATGCAGATAGTTTTAGTTGTCCATCAAAACTTAGGTATATCGCCTTTATTTGGGCCGAACCATAGGATCCTTAAAGCGAGAAAATGATCAAAAACAAATGAACGAAGAAGTAATTCATGAAAGTTAAAGCTCACCACTTTTAACAAAATATGTGCCGATGAGCTCATTCTTTAGGGTAAGAATTTATTGACGAGCATGTTCTGTTGCTTCATAAATACGCAGTACTAAAAGCCCAAAAATTACACTTGAAACAATGAGTGCAATGTTAGTCAGTCCGTCAGTTGCAAAAGACAAACGAATCAAAATCGTACAAATAACAAAACCCGTATTTCGAATGAGTTGACTGTAACGCTCTGTGTATTGAAAAGAGAGCAAAAGGATAAAAACATCCGCAAGTATTAAAATTGTGAAAAATTCATTGTAAAAAATCGCGTTTAATTGGAATGACGAAGTTATGGACGCTCCTGAAAACTGAGAAAAAATCCAAAAAACTAATGTATATGAACTCGTAATCACGAGCACGGGAAGCAACACTAAACTAATGGCGCGCTTCGAATTCACAAAGCGCTTGAGGTTATCTGAAAGTTTTACTTTCACTTGCTTAGTATGACTTTTATTGAATAGGTAAATGAGAAAAAATAAAATGAGAATTCCTATCAAATCATATATGAGTTGTAGATTCGCATTTGTGCTGAACCAAGAAGCCATTAGGTCAATATGAGGAATCTCACCGAAAATACGCCGAATAACAATTAATGAGATAATTTCAAACTGCTTTGAAACCGAAGTTGTAAATGAACGCGGTAAATAATGGACAAGAAGATAAATTTCATAAATTAAAATAATTGAGAAAGGCGTATAAATCGCCGAAATTGGGTCTGCCAATAAAATATTGTCCATGCGCGAGTGGAACACGTCATAGTTCTTACCGAGAATGAGCATTAAATGGATAATGAAACCAGCTACGGAAACATTAATTGTAATTCGTTCTATAAACTTTCGATTCCGATCGGAAAAGACCCTGAAAAAAAGACGTTCTACAAAAGATTGCCATCCTATACCGCTCATAAAAGTAAAACAAGAAAACAGCTTGAATTGTTCTAATTCAATGGATTATGAGAAGCGTGAACAAATTCAACTACGTAAGATACCTGAAATCTTGACCTGCCTTTATGGACTTAACCGTCTCTAAAATCATTCTAATGCTATTCTCAACATCATCTTTATGAACCATTTCAACTGTAGTGTGCATGTAACGCAATGGAAGGGAAATAAGCGCACTCGTCACTCCTTCATTTGAATAAGCAAAGGCGTCTGTGTCAGTACCCGTTGAGCGCGACACGACAGCTCTTTGGAAAGGTATTTTGTTTTTTTCGGCAACTTTAAATATCTGCTTTAAAAAATTATTTTGAACGGCTGGTCCATAGGTCAGAACAGGGCCATCACCTGACTTCAAATCACCATTTTCAATTTTACTGACCATTGGAGTGTTTGTATCATGACATACGTCTGTCACTAAAGCAACATTTGGTTTTATACGTTCTGCAATCATTTGAGCCCCGCGTAGTCCTATTTCTTCCTGAACGGAATTTACTACATACAATGTAAAAGGAAGTTTAGTTTTCGATTCTTTAAGGAGTCTGGCAACTTCAGCAATCATAAATCCACCCATCCTATTATCCAAAGCTCTTCCAACATACTTGTTCTTATTAAGAATCATAAATTCATCTTCGAAGGTTGCTACACAACCTACATGGACCCCTAAAGCTTCAACCTCTTCTTTACTTGTACATCCGCAATCCAAAAAGATATTCTTCATACTAGGCGTTTCCTCTTTTCCCTTTCGCATGTGTATGGCAGGCCATCCAAAGACAGCTTTGACTGGTCCATTATCGGTATGAATATTGACTCTCTTTGAAGGCGCAATCATATGGTCTGAGCCACCATTTCGCACGAGATAAATAAAACCCTCCTTTGTAATATAGTGAACAAACCAGGATATTTCGTCAGCATGTGCCTCTATCACTACTTTATATTTTTTTCCAGGATTTATAATCCCTGCAACGCTTCCGTAATTATCCGTTATGTAATCATCGACATATGGCTTCATATATTCTAACCAAAGTTTTTGACCTTCTGATTCAAAGCCGGTTGGGCTTGGATTATTTAAATACTTTTCTAAAAAGCTTTCTGATTTCTTTGTAATAATTTTTTTCATTCTACCTCATTAAAGTTACGTTTCCTTTCACTATCGATTTTAGTCCACCCACGCATACAACATCTAGGTAATAATCGTAAACATCTGGTTGTAATAATTTGTTTCTAAATGTTCCATCCCAGCCTTGAGAAACATCTGTTGATTCAAAAACCATTTCTCCCCATCGATCATAAACCCGAAATATTACCTCTTCAATATATAATCCGCGAACATACAAAACATCATTGTTATTATCACCATTTGGCGAAAATGCATTTGGAACAAAGACAAATGGATCCTCACAAATAATTTCATACACCTTTATTTCAACGGTATCTTCTCGAGAACAAATACCATCCGAAACGGAAAGTGTATAAATTATATCTTCTTCAATAGATGCATCTGTTTGTTGATTAGTTGGAGCATTTAACCCTATTTCTGGAGACCATTGATAGGACAAAAGCCCAGAAGGAGAGCCGAATAAAGTAACGGTTGATCCCTGAGGAACAGCGTACTGTGAGGCACTTGCAATTACTAGAGCCGAATCAATATTCGTTACATTTATAAAAATGGAATCCTCGGCGATACAGTTTTCAGCGGACGTAGCTGTGATATATACATATTGGGAACTCAAGGGTTGGATCTGTATCGCATTGCCATTATCTGCTACTATTATATCAAGCGGCAACCAATCATATGCAAAAGCTATTTCTGGTGTAAGATTTTCTACAAGAACATCAGAAAAATCATAAAGACAAATTGAATCTTGCCCAGTGAGCTCGATTTCGGGATTAATAAAAGAAACAAATACTGAATCAATTAAAGCGCATTCTGAATTACTTAACTGAACATAAAACATTCCAGATGAAGAGACCACGACTGTGGAATCTCCTGTAGGATTTAAAACATCTGAGAAGTCAGATGTTGACGACCATTCAAATACTGTGGCTGTCCCATTACTATTTGCTGTCAGAGCAAAATCTCCCTCACACAAAGAGACTGAATCTAAACCGGAAACTGTTATTTCAGGAAGCACTGTTATATTGGCAAAACTCGTATCAGAAGCAGGGCACATAGAATCAAAAATATATAGACTTACGGTGTAATTACCTGGAATTAAATATTGCATATTACCGTCGAAATTTACAGAATCTACAATCCCATTTCCAAAGTCCCAAACAAAATAATCTGTTTGAATAGACCCATTCAAAAACGTCACCTCAAAAGGCGCACAGCCAACACTATCAGTAATATTGAAAGAAGCTTCGGGTTCAACATCAAATAGCACCTGAACAGAATCTTGAGTTGCACAAAGTCCATTACTCACAGAGATATAGTAGGTTCCAGCCGAAGATACAGTTAAAATGGAATCCTGGGGGACATTAAGGGGATTTGTGAAGTTTGGGCTCGCAGACCAAATAAATTCGTTTGCCGTGCCAAAAGTATTAGCTATCAAATCAAAGGGAATGTTGTCACATACACTCATTTGATTGGGCACATCTAGGAGCACAGAGTCAACAACTACAACTGTGATTTGTGCTGTATCTGTCAATTGACAAACACTATCAGTTACAAAAAGATTGACCTGATAATTACCCGCTTCGGTATAAGTTTTAACTGGGTTTAATGTAGTTGAGTCCAAAACTCCGTCTCCAAAATCCCATAAATAAGTATCACTAACAGAAGAAAAATTATCAAATGTTACTGTAAAATTATTACAACCGGTAGTTTGATCTGCTGTAAAATCTGCAACAGGTAAAATCCCAGAGTCAAACTTAAAAATGAGATTGTTGCAATTTGAGCTATTGTTATTGGCGGACCAAGCATTTGGTGTCGTTGGGAAGTCACTATTTCCGCCACAACCTCCGCAAACAGACTGATAAACAATTCCATTTTTATCAAATCGAGAGGTGCCACCATCGACGTGTTCTCTCGCAACAGCCCCACCTAAATAAGAACCATAAAGGATATCAGAAAAATCTGCATACATTACCATTAAATAAAAGTCAAAGCCATTCGGTGGGTTTGACTGAAACGCATCAGCAGTGATGGGCATACCCGTCAGTGGTGTAGATTGAAGCAAGTCAGCTCCCCAACCAGAGACATAAATATTACCACAATTATCGACTAAAAATGCAGTTGGCGATATATGAATATTCGGGCTGTTATTTCCAAAACGTGTTGAGGCAACATTGGTTGACAGGTTAGAATCTAATTTGATAATAAAATTACTACTTGCTCCATTAGAAAAAGCAGCATTATTGACAGGGAAATTCCCTCCAACTGATTGCCCTAGAAGAAAAACATTATTAACGCGATCAATTTCAACAAAGAAAACTTGATCATACTGGTCCATACCGATGTAACTTGCACTCGTAATTGAACTTCCCGACGGGGGAGTCTTAACAACGAACCCATCTGCAATTCCCCCGCCATAATTGTTTTGGTATCCCGATCCCATTCCTGGTAGATTTACTGATTTAGTACCACCAGCAAAAATAAGGTTGTCAGACGCGTCAACCTTAACTGAATAACAGGCATCATTCTGGCTCCCACCATAGTAGGTTGAAAAAAGGAGCTGTGAAAAGTCAGCCGATAATTTAAACACCGTACCATCTTGAGCTCCTAAGTTGGAATTTTGAATGGCATTTACTACAGGGAAATCGTTTGAATGAGTGCATGAGGCTACGATTACATTATTAGCATTATCTAGCATGATCTCACCTCGGAAATTATCTCCATAATTGCTTGTTAAGTCTGAAAATGCACCAAAACTAGCTGCATTATAATTCACACCATCATTACCTGAACCTCCAACATAAGTTGAGCCTAATAAACTGGTTCCATCCGCACTAAGCTTTGACACATATAAATCGATACCGAAAGCAGAGTGATTTACACCAGTACTCCCAAAATCATAACCCAAATCTCCCCCATTGTGATTTATATTATACGCCCCCGAACTAACTGGGAAATCAGCGCTAGAAGTTGAACCAAAAAGATATAAGTTATTACTCTGGTCACAAATCATACTGTGTGCCGTCTCCGTTCCTTGCGTATTATTTCCACCCCCTAAATAGGTGCTCCATAACATCTGTAACCCATCTTCACTGTATTTACTTACAAAAACATCGGTTATTCCCATTGGCCCGTTTGCCACTGTGAAATTTGAATTGATATCAAAAGCGCCGTTATCTGGTGTAGGATAGTCATTTCCATACACCGTACCTCCAGAATATGCTGTACCATCATAACCGTATGTTGCGGTCATACCAAAATTATCAGTATTCGCCCCGTTGTAGCTGGCAAAAACCAAAATAGGATCAACTATCAACTCTAAACTATGATCATAACTTCCCAAGGCAAAATTCACCCCTCGTTCTGAATTGAATTGAAAGTTGCAAGAAACTTCAATTTTAATGCCATCAATAATTTGATAGGCATAAGGTTTTTCCTCATAAATAATTCCGAGCCTTGATGTTATTTCTAAAGCGCCATTTTCACGAATTTTAATGGCTTTATGACCGTCATATTTGAGAGCTACTTGGTTCGGGTCTGCGCCAACCGAGACGACAAATTCATACTTAAATTGACCACCCTTGTTGACAACTTTCATGTCAATACCATCATAAAAATCAATTAATGTCGCGGCATCAAAGCCATGAACATCACTTACCCATTTACTTGGATCGTTTCCTTTTAAAAAATTAAAATAATGAATACTTGGTCCAGTTTTAACAATTTCATCGATATCATTACTTCCAATAAAATTTAAATGAATGACTTCTTGTTTGGCTAAGGCATCATTCGTAGAAATTTGTGCTGGATTTAAATGCGCTTCACGCATTGCGGAGAAATCTTGCAAATGATAAATAAATTTATTTTGCTGCACCCAAACTTTACCACCTTGCATCGGAGATTGAAAAAGGACTCCCTCTGGCCATTGACCTTTATTTTCTAATAATGACGAAACCGTATTTAATTGATGCTCAAGATGATGATCTACATGCTCCGATAAATGCTCATCTTGGCTCCATGTTTGAGAACAATACAGAACGTAGAAAATGCCGAAAAATAAATGAATTTTCATAAAACTGAATATCTACTCTAAAATACACAATTTACATTAAAAATTTAGTTTTATAAACCAATGTCGGCAGTGTAAACTTTATAATATTTAAATTCGCTTCAACGACAAATCATTTCACATGAAAAACAGGATAACCGAGCTTTTTAATATTGAATATCCAATTATACAAGCGGGAATGATTTGGTGTTCAGGTTGGAGGCTGGCATCTGCAGTATCAAATACTGGAGGATTAGGAATAATAGGGTCGGGTTCCATGTACCCTCAGGTATTAGACGAGCACATACTGAAATGTAAAAATGCAACCTCCAATCCATTTGCCGTCAATCTACCAATGCTTTACCCGAATATAGAGGAGCATATTGAAACCATAATTCGACATAAGGTACCCATTGTATTTACCTCAGCAGGAAACCCCAAACTATATACGAGTCGACTTCAAAGCAGAGGGATTACTGTTGTTCACGTTGTGTCAAGTCTTTATTTTGCAAAGAAAGCACAGGAGGCCGGAGTTGATGCAATAGTAGCCGAAGGTTTTGAAGCAGGTGGACACAACGGAAGAGACGAGACAACGACACTATGCCTTATCCCAATGGTTAAAAAAGAAATCTCAGTTCCAATTATTGCAGCGGGAGGAATCGCTACAGGTCAAGCTATGCTGGCTTGTATGACTTTGGGTGCCGAAGGCTTTCAAATAGGTAGTAGATTTGTCGCTTGCAATGAATCTAGCGCACATACGAATTTTAAAAATGCGGTAATTAATGCAAAAGAGGGAGACACTGAGCTTACCCTAAAAGAGCTTACCCCTGTTCGACTTTTAAAAAATAATTTTCATCAAACTATTAAAGACGCATATAACAACAATGCCTCCAAAGAGGAGCTTCAAAACCTTCTGGGCAGAGGACGTGCAAAAAAAGGAATGTTCGAAGGAGACCTTGACGATGGAGAATTAGAAATTGGTCAGATTGCCGGGCTTTTAGACAATTTAAAGTCAGCAGAAGAAATTGTAAAATCCTTAGTTTCGGAATTTAATGATGCAAAAAATCAGATAATAAATACTTCATTTTAACTTCATGATTGAATTTGATAAATATAAGTTAGACAATGGCTTAACGGTCATACTTCACTATGACGCCACTACCCCAATGGCTGTTGTAAATACTTTGTATGATGTCGGCGCTCGTGACGAGAACGAGGATAAAACAGGGTTTGCGCATCTTTTCGAACACCTAATGTTCGGCGGATCTGCAAACGTTGAAGATTTTGATAAAGCGCTACAAAAAGCTGGTGGTGAAAGCAATGCTTTCACGAGTAATGACCTGACGAATTACTACGAAATAATCCCTGCAAACAACATTGAGACTGCCCTATGGCTTGAAAGTGACAGAATGCTCTCTTTGGCTTTTACCGAAAAGAGTCTTGAGGTACAAAGAAATGTCGTAATTGAAGAATTTAAACAAAGGTATCTTAATCAGCCTTATGGCGATGTTTGGCTTGAACTTCGTCCCTTAGCCTACGAAAAACATCCTTACAAATGGGCTACAATAGGTAAAGATATAGCTCACATAGAAAATGCTCTAATGATAGATGTTAAAGACTTTTTCAAAAAGTATTATTGTCCTGCAAATGCGATTTTATGCATTTCGGGAAAATTTGACTCAGAGAAAATTAAAGGTCTAATAGAGAAATATTACGGCTCAATTCCTGGCGGAATTAAGCCAGCAAGGTTGTTACCATTTGAGCCTGAACAGAAAAACTACAGAGAACGACTTATAGATAGAAATGTTCCGGCAGATGCATTCTATTATGCCTTTAAAATGTCTGAACGAAAAAATATAGGCTATTATCTTGGTGATTTTTTAAGTGATGCTATTGGTAAAGATCAATCTTCACTTTTAAACATTAGTCTTAAAAAAGAACAAGGATTAGTTTCAGAAATAAATGCTTTTATTACAGGTTCTCACGATCATGGACTCTTCTTAATAACGGGTAAACTTTCTAAGGGTATTGACTTTAAAACTCTAGATGAAGCGCTATGGGAAAAGTTAAATGAAATAAAGAAAATCGGCTTTTCGGAGCGTAAGCTTAATTCACTTAAAAATAAATTAAGTACAACAAAAGCTTTTCAAGAGCAAGGACTACTGAATAGGTCAATAAGCTTGTCTTTGTTTGAACTTCTGGGCGATGCGAATGGTATCAACGAAGAAATAGAAATCTATAATCAAATTGAAAATAAAGATATCCTTCATTTCGCTCAATCAACTCTCCTGAAAGAAAACTGTTCTCTTCTCAAAATCAATAAATCGAAATGAATCGAAAAAATGCTCCAAAAACCCGTAAAATAGGTGCTATTTCGTTCATAGCTCCCAAAGTTCTTAAGCTCAATAATCAAGCAAAGCTTTTGTGGATGGCGGATGTCCCGAACGAAACAGCAAGAATTGACTTGTACTTCGATGCTGGTCTCCGAAAGGGGAGAAATGCCGTTGTAAGTATAACGTCCTCAATGTTATTGTCTGGAACAAAGGAAATAGGATCTACAGAAATACATAGCAAACTTGATGACCTTGGCGCTTTTTTTGATATTGGCTTATCACATGAAGGAGTTATGGTGTCCTTATATGCCTTGAAGAAAAATATGCTTGAAGCCTTTAAGATCTTATTTGAATCAATTCAAGACGCAAGCTTTCCAGAGCAGGAATTCAATGAAATTCAAGCGGAAAAAATTCAAAAATTCAAAATAAACATGACCCGTGTAAGCGTACTCGCGCAAAGGTCATTTCAGCAACATATTTACCACAAAAGCCCATATGCAGAAATATCCGAGGAGATTGACCTAGAAACAACAAGGAGAAACGACTTGATAAATTTTCACCATGAACATTATAAAAAGGGTGTTTTTAAAATTGCAATAGTTGGCGCACTTCAAGAGCAACAAATTGGGGCAATTAAAGCACTTGTTACACCGCATTGTATTACAAATGAATTGTCATTTCATACTGCGTTTTGTAACAAAGCGGGCTCCTTTCATATTGAGAAAAAAGATGCAGTTCAGACAGCAATACGCATAGGCAGAACGCTATTTAATAAAAAGCATGATGACTTTCTTGACATATGTATTTTGAATACTGTGTTGGGGGACTATTTTGGAAGCCGATTAATGAAGAACATTAGAGAGGACAAAGGCTATACCTACGGTATTGGAACAACTATCGCTGAAACTGGTGGCTCTGGTTATTTCCTTATTGGTTCAGAGGTAGGATCAGAACATCTCAAGGCCACATTGATAGAGATCAAAAAAGAAATGAACCTTTTGCAATCTGAAAAAATAAGTCAAGAGGAACTCCAACTGGTTAAAAATCACCTACTAGGACAACTTCTAAAGATGTCAGATGGCCCTTATGCCATGATGGACTTATTCTTGAGTGTTGAATCCTATCAAATGACATCAGATTTTTACAATGCTTATATCCAAAGAATCCATGATGTAAAGCCTGAAATACTTATGGAAATGGCACAGAAGTATTTGAATTGGGATGAAATGTCGGTTATTTCTGCGGGATAGCAACTTTATTTGTTGCCTCTCGTTATAATACTGTGTATTAAGTTACGTTCTATAAATATGCTTAAGATACTGTCCATATTTGTTTTTCTACTCATATTATATGACACTCAGGCCTCACATGTAATGGGTGGAGAAATAACCTGGAGTTGTAGTGGAGGAAACGCCTATGAATTTCAGCTCGTATTTTACAGAGACTGTAATGGTGCAGAGGTTAATGTTATATCAGAAGATATTCGTGTATGGAATCACCCTTCTCTGAATACGATTCAAATGAATTTCGTCTCGAGGGAAGATATTTCGCCAATATGTACAGTTGTTCCTGGCTCACCACCCATGTTAGAATGCGGCACTGGAAGTGCAGCCGGAAATGGTGTCGGAGCTATTGAAAGAATCACCTATACAAGCGACCCAATTATTATAGATGGCTCACCCCCTGAGGCCGGTTGGATTTTTACTTATGAAAATTTTTCGCGAAGTAGTGCCTTAAGCAACTTATCGAATCCCTCCACATTTGGAATTACCTTGGCAGCTAAGATTTTTGAAAATCAAAATAATACTGCTAGCTCATGCACTGACTCTTCGCCTAGCTTTTTACAACCTCCAAATTTCGTAACCTGTGCAGGGTCAGAATACCGATACAACATGAATGCAATAGACCCTGATTTAGACTCTCTTTCTTTTCAATTTGGTGTGCCATATGATTACTTCCCTACCGGAAGCTATACCCCCCCTTCAAATCCAATGCCTGTTCCATTCGAGCCAGGGTTTACGTATGAAACCCCCACGCCGTCAGTGGATATAGACCCAAATAATATTCCTGCTACAATTGACCCATCCACAGGCGAGCTAGTCTTTACCAGCTATACGATAGGGAATTTTAATATTAAAATTACCGTGCAATCTTTTCGTGGAGGAATACTCATAGCTGAAGTAGAGAGGGAAATTCAAGTGGTAGTGCTTCCTTGCAGTGACATTAATGAAGCACCAGTTATAACACCGCCATTTACAGGCGGTAATTTTGAGACTACGGTTAGTGCAGGTGATTTGGTTGATTTTGATTTAATCGCAAACGACCTTGATTTATTACAAAACGGCGAAGTACAAAATGTCATTATATCTGCAACTGGGCCAATGTTTGGAGAAGACTTCACAAGTCCTTCAGGCTGTGACATAGAGCCATGCGCAACGTTAAATAACGCACCGCCAATTCAAGCACCTCAGCAAGTCACTGCAAGTTTTTCTTGGCAAACAACGTGTGATCATTTGGTCAATCAATTTGGTGAAAATGCCGATATAATTCCTTACGATTTTGTTTTCAAAGTTCAGGATGATTTTTGTCAAGTCCCGAAAATAACCTACGCCACTGTTCGAGTCAATGTAATCAATCCTGGAGTTATTCAAGCTCCTGAAATCAACTGTATTCAAACAGATGTAAACGGAAATCGTACTCTTTTTTGGGAGCCCGTCTCCGATCCGACAGGCTCATTTATCGAATACAATATTTTTTCTGTTCAAAATGAATTCATTGATGTTCTTACAGATATTAACACCAGCAATTACACGGTAAGCACTGCAGCATTTATACAAGATTATTACCTCTCAGTGAGTTCGGGATGTGATGGGAATACGGTAAATTACTCAGATACAATTTCAAATATTGTGCTGAACCTCACTAATCCTGGAAATGGTACCGCTGTTCTTAACTGGAACCCACCTACCACGAACCCTTTGCCAAACTCAGGAAATTACTATCATATTTATCGTGAATATCCAACCGGGGCATTTAACCTTATCGATAGCGTCCCTATTGGAACGCTTGGTTACATCGACACAATCGACGTGTGCTCTGCTTTCATAAAATATCAAATCAGACTTCCTGGCACCTATTGTGAGTTTTCCTCCAATATTATTGGTGACCTTTATGAAGATCTTCTTACCCCAGACATTCCTGTAATATCTTCTGTTGGTATTGATACGGTTACCAACGAAATGCATATTGAATGGAATGAAAACTTACAAGAAGATACATATGGTTATGTCATCTACACTTTTAATGACGATGGTATTCTTTTTGAGCTCGATACGGTATATGGTGTAAGTAATACGCAGTACAACTATCCAATATCATTTGAGAGTGGACCCTTTTCATATTCTGTCGCAGCATTTGACTCTTGCGAGACAAGTTCGACACCTGTTACTTATCAAACGAGTGCTAAAGCTCAAGTACACACGAGCATGGTAGCATCATCGCTTGTTTTTATGTGTGAACAAGAAGCTGAATTAACATGGAGTACTTATGGAGGAAGTACAATTGATTTTTACGAAATCTGGAGTCTTTCAGGCGGTATTTGGAACCTTCATGAAATTACTGAGGATACTTCAGTATTAATAACAGTTAATGCAAATCAGAGCTATATGGTATATATAAATGCCTTATTTGTTAACGGTGAAAATGCATTTTCATCGCCCACATTGTTCAATGTGCCTGTTACAGGCGATCCTTTATACAATTACCTTAAACTCGCCACCATTGAAGACGGGAATGTGGAACTCTATGAATACATAGATGAATCAGTAGGCATCTCAGAAGTTATATTTCAGCGCAGAGAATACAATGGTGCATTTGAAGAAATTGGTCGTGCTGAAGCCAATCAAGATGTTGTTTATTTCTTAGATGAGAATGCGGAAACATCATTTCAAGCCTGGGAATACCGAGCAAAATATTTAGATAGCTGCGGAGGAGATGGAGAATATTCGAATACGGTAAAAACAATTTTTCTAGAAGGAGAGGCAAACGATTATGATTATATCAATACATTAGACTGGTCTTCTTACCTCGGCTTTGATGGAGGAGTTGAGGAATACGCCTTGTACCGTTCTATTAATGGTATATACGACCCAACACCTATTGCAATATTTGACCCCGGGGATCAAACATTCATAGACGATATAAACGGACTTGGTGTACAGTCTAAGGTTTGCTACAAAATTGAAGGTACAGAATTTCTAAACTTTTATAATTTTAATGAAACAAGCAACTCAAATGAACTTTGTTTGACTTACAGCTCAAAAGTATTTATTCCAAATGCTTTTACTCCAGGAGGTGTTAATCCTATTTTTATACCTATTGTATCACATATAAAAACTGAGACTTATCATTTCACAATTATGAATAGATGGGGTCAATTGGTTTTTGAAAGTTTTGATCCCTCCTATGGTTGGGACGGTACAATAAAGAGTAATGGGAAGCGAGCACTTAATGACGTATACATATACATGCTCCAAGCTGAAGATGACGAAGGGAATTTTATTCAGAAGAAAGGGTTCGTTTCATTAATTGAATAAGATGAAAAAGAAATTCTTAATCATTCAAACCGCATTTATTGGAGATGTTATTTTGGCTACGCCGGTTATAAATAATTTATATCAAAGCAACATACCTATCGAAATTGATGTGCTCGTTAAAAAGGAGAATGCATCTGTATTAAAAAACCACAGTCAAATCAATCAACTTTTCACTTTAGATAAATCCTCTAAGTTTAGTTCTGCCTTATCGCTTATCCGTCATTTCAGAAAAAAGAAATATGATGTTGTCATCAACCTACAACGTTTTACTACCTCAGGATTGATAACCGCATTTTCTGGAGGGGCAATTCGGATCGGCTTTGACAAAAATCCTCTTTCTTTTTTCTATAGTAAAAGGTATTCGCACACCATTGGGGATGGTACCCACGAAGTGGATAGAAATCTTAAACTAATCGAGGATTGGGTCTCGACACCTGACCGAATGCCCAACCTCCTTTTAAGTAATAAAGAAATTCAGGAAATAAAAAAGTTTCAGAACAAATCATATGTTTGTTTGGCTCCAGCATCGGTTTGGGCTACCAAAGAGGCTCCCGAGTCCATTTGGGTTAAAACAATTTCACAAACTTCACAAAAAATTCAGTGCTTTTATTTCATTGGTGGTCCAGGAGATTTTGATAAATGTGAAAAGATTAAAGAAGCTGTAAAGGACCGAGAAATTATCAATTTATGTGGTAAACTAAATCTTAGAACGTCGGCTGCATTAATGAAAGATGCTTCCATGAACTATGTGAATGATTCTGCACCATTACATCTTGCCTCAAGCGTTAATGCACCCGTTCGGGCATTTTTCTGCTCAACCTCCCCTGCTTTTGGTTTTGGACCGCTTTCTTCAAACTCGAAAATAATTGAGGTGCAAAATCTACAGTGCAAACCGTGCGGATTACATGGTCACAAATCATGTCCCAAAGGGCATTTCAGATGTGGTAAGGAATTAATTCTCTAGGACAAAACCTCTCTAACCTTGTCCGCTGCCTCTTGAAGTAATACTGCTGAATGCACATTTAAACCAGAATCATCGATAAGCTTCTTGGCTTCCACCGCATTCGTCCCTTGTAAACGAACGATAATAGGAACAGGGATTTCTCCCATATTTTTGTATGCATCAACAACGCCTTGAGCTACACGATCACATCTAACAATTCCTCCGAAAATATTAATCAAGATGGCCTTTACATTTGGATCTTTAAGAATAATATGAAATGCTTTTTCAACACGTTCAGCATTTGCTGTACCACCAACATCTAAAAAATTCGCTGGATTACCACCAGATAATTTTATGATATCCATCGTTGCCATTGCAAGCCCTGCACCATTTACCATACAGCCAACATTACCATCTAACTTTACAAAATTCAGTCCGACCTCATCAGCTTCGACTTCTGTGGGATCTTCCTCCGTTTTGTCACGCATGACCGCATAATCTGGATGACGGAACAAACCGTTACCATCCATGGTTACCTTCGAATCTACAGCAATGATTTTATCATCAGCTGTTTTGAAGAGCGGATTAATCTCAAACATAGAGGCATCTATACCGATATATGCTTTATACAAGGACCCTACAAATTTGACCATTCCTTTAAACGCTGCTCCCGATAGACCTAGGTTAAAGGCAATCTTCCTTGCCTGAAATCCTTGAAGACCTAGATGAGGATCAATAAATTCTTTAAATATTTTATCCGGCGTATGCTCAGCAACATGCTCAATATCCATACCTCCTTCAGTAGAATATACAATTACATTTTTACCATGATCCCGATCTAGAAGAACAGACATGTAGAATTCTTTTATTTCTGATGGACCTGGATAATAAACATCTTGAGCAATCAGTACTTTATTGACTTTCTTCGCCTTGCCGTTGGTTTGTATCGTTTCTAGATGGCCTCCAAGAATACCTTTTACGGTCTCCTCAACCTTATCAATACCTTTAGCTAATACTACTCCATGTGAACCCGTTTCCTGAACAGTTCCCTTTCCTCGACCTCCAGCATGAATTTGGGCTTTCACCACAAACCAGCTTGTTCCTGTTTCATCGCCAAGTTTTTGTGCTGCTGAGACAGCGTCTTCTACTTTGTCAATTACTACTCCTTCCTGGATTGCAACGCCGAAGCTTTTTAAGATTGATTTCCCTTGATACTCGTGTAAATTCATAGGTCAAATTTTGTTTGGCAAAAATAATTTTTTTTAAGCGAATATAGTCGGAAAGCAAACATTAATTTATTTAACGTCTTTTCCAAGCGGAGGAAATAGCTTTAGATTGAAATTCTTTATTTTTCATCGTAACCTCCCTTACCCAAATCTGATCAATAGAAGCGGCTAACGCAACAGATTCTTCTTTTAACTCTTGATGGAGAAGCGAGGGGTTGGGTAAAAACTTTTGAATAAAATTTGTATCAAAATCCCCACTTCTAAACGCAGGGTGCTCTAAAACAAATTTCCCAAAATCCAATGTAGTGTTAACACCAGAGATTTGGTACGCATCTATAGCTTTAATCGTATTCGATATACAAGTGGCTCGGTCCGGGCCCCAGACAACAAGCTTCGCTAACATTGGATCATAATAAATCGGTATTTCCATTCCCTCTTCAAATGCATCATCAACACGAATATTAATACCTTGTGGTCTTCTGTATCTATTTAGTGTGCCTATATCAGGGGTGAAGCCGCTTCTAGCGTCCTCTGCGTATACGCGAACCTCAATTGCGTGTCCATTTATACTAAGTTGATCTTGACGTAAAGGAAGTTCTTCTCCTCTCGCAACGCGGATTTGCCACTCGACTAAATCAACACCAGATATTTTTTCCGTTACGGGGTGTTCAACCTGCAGCCTTGTATTCATCTCTAAGAAATAAAAGTCTAAAGATGCATCTAATAAAAACTCAACAGTTCCAGCACCTGAGTAATCACATGCTTTACATACGGCTAGTGCCGCGGCTCCCATTTCATCGCGCATTGCTTGAGTCAAAACTGCACTTGGCGCCTCCTCAATGACTTTTTGATGTCTACGCTGCACAGAACATTCGCGCTCAAATAAATGAACCATATTGCCATGATTATCGGCAAAAACTTGGATTTCAATATGCCTTGGCTTGGTGACAAATTTTTCAATAAAAACTGCATCATCTGAGAATGAAGACATTGCCTCATTTTGAGCCATTTGCATCTGCTCTTCAAATTCATACTCTCCTTCTACAAGCCGCATCCCTTTTCCTCCTCCTCCAGCGGAAGCTTTAATAAGTACCGGATAACCAATATCCTTGGCTATTTTTTTTGCTTGCTGGACATCCGTAATCGCCTCATCAACACCAGGAATAAGTGGCACTCCAAAATTCTTAACCGCCTGTTTAGCTTTGAGTTTATCTCCCATGACCTCCATGGAGTCTGGAGAAGGCCCAATTAAGGTAACCCCTATTTTTTTTAATGACCTTGCAAATGCAGAATTTTCAGATAAAAAACCATAACCAGGATGAACGGCATCCACACTTAAATCTTTACATGCCTGAAGTATTTTATCTTGCCTAAGATAACTCTCCGAAGAAGGACTAGCTCCCAAATGCACAGACTCATCTGCCTCCTGAACATGAGGTGCATCTCGATCTGCATCTGAAAAGACCACAACACTTTTTATATTCATCTTTTTCAAGGTGCGAATTACTCTTCTTGCGATTTCACCTCTGTTTGCAATAAGGACTTTTTTCATAAATTCTATTTTTAGAAATCAATTGCTGTTAATTTATTTTTATTTCTTCCAAGATACCTTCGTCTCGTTTTGGTTCTGAAAATATCAAAAAAGAATTGAATAAGCTTAAAATCATTTATATTCGTGAAATCTTCCTGATAACTTAATCCTGCACCTTGCGTGTATGGTTTCTGACCAGATTCATCTGCACCTACGTTGTAAGGATCAGCTTCCCTGAAGGCTGTAGCCCTGAACGTACCCGATTCGTTAATTAAGTACTCAACAAACAAATCTCCTACTGGAATGTAACTCGACTCTGAACTATTTGATGTAGAATCCTCTTCAAAACCAAAATTTCCTGAAACAATTAATCTGTCATCAAGAAATCTCCTAGATATGCCGAATTCTATTAGATCTAGACCTATCAAATCTTTATCAACAACTGAACTGAAATTAATATCATATTCTTCACTGACATCACCTAAAAGGGCATTTACCTGCGATTCGGCCAGGTCTTTAGCCGCGGATGCGTGAGCCTCAATAGAACTGTTCAGTGGCTGAAATGAACGCAGTAATAAGAGAGAAAAAAACTGCTTACTCAATTCACTTTCTTCACTTACGACTTCATTAAGGAGCGCCTTACCTGTTTCAGGAGCATTTACAGCCTTAATATCGAAACTAATTTGAGGTGCGAGAAGGGTTTCTTCAAGGTTGAGATAACAATCAACCTTTTGATTTTTCATCTGTCTACTTTCTTGGTCGGAAAGCACAAGTTCTGGGGCTAAATCCTTGAGAGAAACTTTAGGAATTGAAAACGAGGTTATAAGATCAATATCCGCATTATACGGATCACCAGTCCATGAAATCGTAGAACCTTTTTCAATTGCAAAATTCTGCTTAATTAGTCCCATTGCAAAATTATAAGTACTACCCTCAGAAATAGTGTAGGTTCCATTTAGATCAATCTCATAGAATGGGTTGAGCTTCATATTTATGTTACCTGAACCATAAGCCTGAATCTGATCTCCACTTGAAGGATCAAAAATAATATTCAGTCTAGAACTAGGGTCAAGATTAAAATTAAGGTCCAAATCCAATCCCGTAAAATCGAACTTTTTCTCAACTGTACCATCTAACTCAAGATTACTCCTAAAATTGACAAACTCAAAGTCCTCTTCAATATCTGAAGAGCCATACATAGGAAAATTCAATATTGTATTCTCTTGGGTTAATACATTAAGAGTAATTGTCATGTTTTCACCATAACCAAAGATATTAGCACTTCCCCTACCATAGGCCTTTCCGAAGTATGAATCGCCATCCATGTATTCGGTGTCCAAAATTAAAAACTGTTTTAACGGCTCAAATCCAAACGGGAATTCTTTTTGACGCTTGGTAATATCATCTTCAAAATTAAGCTGTATATCATAAGACCAATTCTGGAAATTGTCGTGAAATACCGAACCTATTACTGATCCAGTATTACCCTCCTTGTCCTTGAGAGGTATATTGTTTAGAGCAAAAAGTTGTTGCTGTACATCGATAACACCATCCAAATAATAATCAACACCGAGTAAAGCTACTTTCGCGTGAACATCATCCAAAGCTAAAGCACCCTCAATAATAGGTTTATACCAACGACCCTTAACCCTCAATAAACCATCTAAATCTCCGCTGATGTTAGTTATCACCTCTGGATCTACCAATGCATTTAAAAATGCAACATCTGTATTGTCAAATTTAAGTTCTAAATCTAAATCTTGTCGGGTAATAAAATAGGATCCCTTAATATCGAATGTTTTTAGATTATCAACTTTTAATTCCCCCCTAAGACCCAACGCATTTAATTCGTTATTCCAACCTGTTCTGAGCCAAACATCTCCAATTGATTCTTTCGCAACGTGAAATTCCTTTAAATTCAAATCTCCTAAGTAATGAAAGTTGTTATAGGGATTTGAAAATACCGACCAGCCAGACAATAAACCTTCAAGACTTTTTTCCAAGCCAAGAATAGAACTTATTTCTGACACATCCACATTACGTGTATAAACATAAAGTTGATCAAAGTCGTTTTCTGAAAGACATCCATTTATTTTAATATTTTGCCCTTCCCTACTCAACTCAAATTGTTCAATATGAATATCCTCACTTGTAATTGAGATATCCGATTCATTTACGATTCCCCAACGAAATGACTCTAAAGAAAAGAAGGACGGCTTTAATAAAATTTCGACATGATCTTTATCGTGAATACTTGTTTCCCATTCAATTTTAGAATACCTATCAGAGACTGGATCCCACGATAGTTGACTCTCAAGAATCCCTTGAGTACCGAAGGTGTAAAACTCAATTAAATTGAAACTCAAAGAATCTTTGTAAGAAATAAAATCAACCAAATAATCGGCAAAAATGCTATCATTATGTAGCTTTTGACCACCAAATAACCCGTCAATTCGAAAGTCTTCAAATAATAGGCTTGGAATTTCTAAATCCAAATCAAGGTCATGTGAAAAGGCATTATACCGACCTGAAAGCAGTGAAGCTGAATCCAAATGCACACCAGAAGTGAAAAAGTTTAATAGGCTATCTAGGGACTTGCTCTTAACATGAAACTCTACTAAGTGATTATCTCGTATTTGATCTTCTCGACCCTTTTTCTTAGTACCGACTTTTAGCGATGGAAAAATAACTGCCAGATCAGAATAGAAATTCTCGAATAATGGTATCCAAGAAAAGGAACCATCAATACCGGCGTCAAAAAACTCACTTTGGAGTTGGTAATCGAAATGACCCTTTTCAGCGTTAATATTTAGACTTATCCCTTCAGTAATAAGTGTATCAACCCCTCGAGAATACTGTAGCCTATCAGCATGAACAGACCCTCCCCAATCAAAGTCCGTCTGTCCTGCCAAGTCAAAATTAAGATCGGAAACAATATATGAACTATCATTTGTAAAATTTAATGCATCTAAATTTATACCACTAATATGAATGGAACCGCTGTGGTTATGACTTTTTAAACCTATTGATGCTTGTGCGTTTACGTTCACATTTGCATCTTTAATACGCATCTTTAAATCTAATCTATCATTTTTAAATAAAATACTATCTAAATAAACTTGTGATATTGGATAACCATTTAAGTCGAATTTGTTTAACTTACTATTATTCATAGCCATTGTAAACTCGTTTTTAGTATTCATTGTAAAGGTGGGAAATATCATACCACTTAAAGTACCGAATAGTTCCTCCTGTTCATAGGAGCCTAAATCAAACTCATTAAGAAAAATTGGTCGCACTGAAGCCACCGGAGAGCGAAAGGTATAACCTTCCTCATTTAACTTTAGCACATAGGAATCTGGCATACTGATAGCTCCAAAGCCTGTTTGCAATGAGCTAAAAGAAATATTAAGTTCGTCCAAACCACCAGTAATATTAAGATCTGAAAAGGATACAAATCGATGTGGTATAAAAAAATCGAGATTAAGAGTTGCTGAACTATCAGGAAGCTTAAGCGCATCTAATTCTGAAAAATCAACATAAGCGCTTCGAATAAGTTGATTGTATTTAGTCTCGCTTGTGGCAGATGAATCTGATAATTCAAAATCACCTTCGACAAATGTATTTTTTCCAAAGCCAATTTTAGTTTTAGAAAGATGGAGCGTGGCAACTGTGTTTTTTACTATTGCTTCCACGTCAAAAACCGCATCCATGCCTCTGAGTCGAGGTACAAACAAGGCTAATTCCTCTAGTGAAATCCTAGATGGATTAATTATAACATCCATATTTACTTCTGAAGAAAAGTGCCCAAAAGATGACCAATCATTGAAATTAAAATCAAATTTAGAAAATGAAAAATTTGACTTTTCAGTAACTAACTCTAAATCAGCAACATGGATATTTTGATTCGAAACCTCTGCACTACACCGCATAAGTCTCAATCCTAAACCAGATCTTTCATCAAAAACGAGATTATCAATTTGTGCGGTGATACTAGAGCTTGAAACCTCAAAGTCCTCGATTTCAACTCCAAGATTAGAAAGTTTTAAATGATTAAAATCAACTCCTTCTTCTACAGGTTGGACTCTAAAATCGTCATACGTAAACAAAAGGTCCGAAAACGAAAGTTGATTTATAAATAATTTACTTTCTGCAGTATTCCCATTTTCCGATGAACCAAAATAATCAATTATAAATTGAAAGTTATAAACTCCATCACTTTGGTCTCTGCTGATATGCAGTGCTCCTTGGTTTAAGGCAATAGATGAAAACACAAAATCACTATTGAATAATGACTGTTGGTCAATCTCAACATTTAGTTCATTAACGAAAAGAATAGGTTTATCCATAGGATCAATGACAGAGACTTCTTTTAAATAAACCCGATCAAAAAAAACAATTTCAATAGCGCCTATTGAAATTTCAGCATTCATCTCAGCAGAAAGGAAATTTGTAGCTTTTTCTCCCAAGAAGGTCTGAACTGTTGGCATTCGAATAGCAAAAACGAATACAATGAACGTAATTAGTATCCACTCCGCGGATATACTAACACTTCGACCTAATATTTTCAGTAACTTTGACATCCTAAGTATAATGCAAAAATAACAATCTTTTGAGTGGAAAGCATACAACCATTTTAGGTATTGAATCCTCCTGCGACGATACATCTGCGGCTGTTCTTTGTGGCTCCAAAATTGTATCTAATTGTGTATCAACGCAAAAAATACACCAAAAATACGGTGGCGTAGTTCCAGAGTTGGCGAGCAGAGCCCATCAAGAGCTTATTATTCCTGTGATTTCTGAAGCATTAGAGATAGCGGGCATGAATCTTGACGAAATAGACGCAATAGCTTGTACTCGAGGTCCAGGATTAATGGGGAGTCTTGTTGTTGGACTATCATTTGCAAAAGCATTAGCCCTCGCCTTAAATAAGCCATTAATAGATGTTAATCACATGAAAGCTCATGTTTTAGCACACTTTATCGAGGATGACAACAAACAAATGCCGAATTTCCCATTCTTGTGTTTAACAGTATCTGGAGGCCATACTCAAATTGTAGAGGTGAAAGCTGACAATGACATGAAAGTTATTGGAACAACAATAGACGATGCTGCGGGTGAAGCTTTTGACAAGGCGGCAAAAATGATTGGGATAGATTATCCTGGTGGTCCTGAACTTGATAGACTTGCAGAAGATGGGGATCCAAATAAATTTTCATTTGCTAAACCCAATATAAAAGAGCTTGACTTTAGTTTTAGTGGTTTAAAAACTTCCATACTCTACAAGATTCGAGACCTTTCTAAAAACGACCCTGATTTTATCATTTCAAACAAGTTAGACCTTTGTGCTTCAATACGAAAAAGTATTGTGGATATTTTAATGGCAAAAATTCTAAAGGCCTCAAAACATAAAAAAATAAAACGTATCGCGATTTCAGGCGGTGTTTCAGCAAATAAAGAACTCCGAAGAAGACTTGTTGCTCTTGAAGATAAAGGATATAGCGTACATATCCCGAAATTCGAATACTGTACAGACAATGCTGCGATGGTAGCCATTGCAGGAAAATTTCACTTTGAACGCGATGATTTCGCATCTCAGGCCATTAAGGCGGAACCACGCCTAAAATGGTAAGCCCGAAAGAGGCAATTAATTATTAAAATATTAGTCGTAATTTGAAACACTGAATCTCTCTTATGACACAAATCCTAACGATTACTAAGGAACAAATAAGCAGCCTTAAATTTACAGATACAATACAAGTGAAGCGGCACCCAGATCTAAATCATCAATTATATAAGGCACCAAGACTTAAAAATACGCACAAAAGAAAGGTGAATATCATCTTTCAAAATGATGAAGGTATAACGATCGCTGACACCACGCTTTGGGCTTATGGCTCCAAATATGTATGTATTAAAGGTGATGTTTGGATTCCTAAAAATAGACTAATTGAAATTGAATTTTAAAATGAAATCATATTTATTACTGGGCTTTTTTTTTCTTGTACAAATTACTTTTAGTCAAGATGAAGTCAATTGGAGCATAAAGGCATATCAAAGTGAGAAAAACAGGCAAAGCGTAGAAATTTTTGCAAATATTCAGCCTGATTGGCATCTCTATGCTTCCCAGACTCCTAAAAATGCAGGCCCCATTCCTATTTCGGTACAGGTCAATAAAAATAAATTAATCCGTGTTAAAAGTAACTTTATTGAAAAATCTGAGGCCATAAAGAAATTTGATGCCAATTTTGACTCTGATGTTTTTATATTTGAAGACGAATTCCATGGGGAGTTAGTAGTCAAAGTGAAAAAAGAAACGATATTATCCGTAACTGTTACTTATATGGTTTGTAATGAGATAATGTGTTTACCGCCCGTTGACGAAATTCTTCTCATTAAATTAAATGCAAAATGAATAAGCTATTATCCTTTGTGCTACTTGCTATTATTTCAATTTCAAACGGAATTATATCTTCACAAATTGAATTACCTGAAGACAAAGTAAAATCCACGATTAGCCTGAATCAAGATGACTGTAGTCTCGAGGTTGTTGTGGATGTGGATATTGTCGAAGGCTGGCATATCAATTCGCATTGGCTTCCTGAAGGATCCTTTTCAATCCCTACAAATATCAATATTGAAAAAAGTAAAAATCATAAATTTCAGACTGGTATTATTGAACCGCCGCCCATCCTAGAATTTGATGAAATGGCAGATGAAATGATGAGTTATCACCATCATAAATTTAAACTAAAAAAGAAGTTGACATCAAAAGGCAAAAAAGACTACTTACTCAAAGGTACTTTTTCGTTTCAAACCTGTAATGATGTCAAATGTCTCCCTGAATTTGAACAACCTTTTGAACTGAAAGTCAAAGCTTGTGGTCCTAAACTAGAGTTAAAAGAAGAGCAAAAACCTGTTAATAAACCAGAAGTTACGGAAGAAACTAAAACCACTGATACTACGAGAGAAGGGCAGTTAGATGTGATTGACGACGCTAACAGCGCTAAAAATGAAGAAAAGGAGAATCAAACAGGTCCTCAAAATGAAGAAGAATCAAAATCGTTTTGGTTAATATTTATTATATCCTTTTTAAGCGGTTTTGCAGCACTACTAACACCTTGCGTTTTCCCTATGATACCAATGACAGTTAGTTTTTTCACAAAGCAAAGTAAGTCTAAAGCCCAAGGGGTTCGAAATGCAATCATATACGGCCTTTCAATTATCCTCATCTATGTTTTACTTGGTACTTTGGTAACAAGTATCTTTGGCTACGATGCGTTAAACGCCCTATCTACAAACGTAACTTTTAATTTAATCTTCTTCTTATTACTCATTGTATTTGCGTTTTCATTCATGGGCGCATTTGAAATCAGATTGCCAAGTTCATGGTTGAATAAGGCGGATGAGGCTTCGGATAAAGGAGGTGTTATTGGTATCTTTTTCATGGCACTTGCGCTCGCACTTGTTTCATTTTCTTGCACAGGCCCCATAGTTGGAACCCTTCTGGTTGAGTCTGCCACAATTGGTGGAATGGCACCTTTTGTTGGAATGTTTGGCTTTTCTCTTGCGCTGGCAATACCATTCGGGCTTTTTGCAGCTTTTCCGGGGTGGATGAATTCACTACCTAAATCAGGTGGCTGGTTAAATACAGTTAAAGTTGTCTTAGGATTCTTAGAGTTTGCATTTGCATTTAAATTCTTATCAAATGCCGATCTTGTTGTGGATGCACATCTATTAGAGAGAGAATTATTCATTGCTATTTGGATTGGCGTTTTCTTGGCACTAACGCTTTACCTCTTCGGTTTTATTCGTATGCCACACGATAGCCCGGTTGAATATTTATCCGTCGGCAGAACCATGTTGGGACTTTCATCATTGATTTTTGTGATTTATCTTATTCCAGGAATGTGGGGGGCTCCATTGAATCTGATTAGTGGTTTTCCACCACCAATAACTTACAGTGAATCACCACAAGGTTTTGGTGGGGGAGGCATGGGTGCTCCGACTCATATTGAAGGTGAAGAAACGCATCCTGGACCACACAACTTGCCTTTATTCCACGACTATGATAAAGCGCTAGCATATGCGAAAAAAGTAGGAAAGCCACTCTTTATTGATTTCACAGGGAAAGCATGTGTGAACTGCCGAAAAATGGAAGGTAACGTTTGGGGAAAGCCTGGTGTTATAGATATCCTAAGGAATAAAGTTGTAATCGTTTCTCTTTACGTAGATGATAAAACTGAACTTCCCAAAGCAGAACATAAAACAGTTGAATATGCGCCAGGAAAATTTAAAAACATCACAGAAGTTGGAGAAAAGTGGTCTTATTTTCAAGCAAGTAAGTACAAGAAAAACACCCAACCATACTACATAATGATTGGCCCCAAAGGTGAAGACTTGAGTAATGGGGGTGCTGATTATGAACACCATGGTTCAACCAAACTATTCAAAAATTGGCTCGATGAGGGAATGAAGGCTTATGAAAAAGCAAGTTCAAATAAATAACCGTTAAGTACCTGCATGAAGCTTTGTATTGCTGAGAAACCTAGTGTTGCAAAAGATTTAGCCAATATACTTGGTGCTAATGTGCGCCACGATGGATACTTTGAAGGCAATGGCTATCTCGTTTCATGGACCTTTGGTCACTTATGCACACTTAAAGAACCACAAGATTACAAAGACCATTGGAAGTATTGGAAAATCGAAGACCTACCTATTTTTCCTGAACGGTTTGGAATAAAGATTAAAGAAAACCAGGGCGTACAAAAACAATTCGAACTTATCACCAAACTTATTACGAAGGCAACAGAAGTAATCAACTGTGGGGATGCAGGACAAGAGGGAGAGGTTATACAAAGATGGGTCCTAATTAAAGCCAAATGCCAAGTACCGGTTAAAAGGCTCTGGATTTCTTCACTAACAGAGGAGGCGATTAAAGAAGGTTTCAAAAAGCTACAAGACGCTTCTAAATATGATAACCTGTTTGCTGCTGGAAATTCAAGAGCGATTGGTGACTGGATTCTTGGAATTAATGGGACACGTTTATACACCAAGAAGTTTGGTAAAAATAAAACAACATTATCTGTAGGGCGGGTACAAACCCCTACCCTCGCGATGATCGTGAACAGACAACATGAAATTAAAAACTTCAAAGTCGAATATTTCTGGGAACTCAAAACGAAATATAGGGAGACAGATTTTTTGTGCCAAATAGCAAGACTAAAAAGTAAAAACCGTGCAGAAGAAGGCATTTCATATCTTAAAGATAAACCGTTTGAGATCGTATCCTATGAGCAAAAAGAAGGTAAAGAAAATAATCCGAGACTTTATGACCTTACCTCGGTTCAGGTCGAGGCAAATAGAAAATATGGCTACACGGCAGATGAGACCTTAAAAACTGTCCAAAGTTTATATGAAAAAAAACTTGTAACCTACCCGCGTGTTGATACAACATATTTATCAGAAGATTTACACCCTAAAGTCCCAATAATTTTAAAAAACTTAACGCAATATTCAAGTTTAATCGCGCCAATTTTAAAAAAGCCCATAGCCAAAAGCAAAACAATTTTTAATGATAAAAAAATAACAGACCACCATGCTGTAATACCTACGGGAGTTAATGGCCAGGGACTTAGCGGCTATGAGAAGAAAATATATGACCTCATCTCTAAACGTTTTATAGCCGTATTTTATCCCCCATGTAAGGTCTCCAATACCACTGTCCTTGGAAAAGTTGAAAAGCTCGAATTTAAAACTTCTGGAAAACAAATCATTTCCCCAGGATGGAGAGCTGTCTATAAGGAGGATTCAAAAACAGAAAGTACCGAGAATTCAAAAAAGAAACCTGAGACTAAAGAGATGGTGCTTCCCAATTTCGAAAAAGGAGAATCAGGACCACATGAGCCTATTATACACGAGGGTAAAACGAGTCCGCCGAAATACTTCACAGAAGCTACTCTTTTGAGAAGTATGGAAACCGCAGGAAAGCTTGTTGAAAATGACGAGATGCGGGACTTAATGAAAGAAAATGGTATTGGTAGACCCTCGACAAGAGCGAATATAATAGAAACCTTGTTTCGTAGAAATTATATTGAACGAAAAAAGAAAAACATTCATGCAACTGATCTTGGCATGGCCCTGATTGGTACAATTAAAAGTGATCTATTGAAAAGTCCCGAGCTTACCGGACAGTGGGAAAATAAATTACGACAAATAGAGAAAGGTACACTGAGTCCATCTGACTTTAGGCAAGAACTCTTTCAAATGATAAGAAAACTAACGGACGAAGTAATTTTTAATTAAAGTGGCTCGTAATGGTATTGCCAATTTTTTCCTGATAGATCCTGAAGTACCAAAACTTTTCTACTCAAAGAAATAACTTGAAGCACTCTTTGTGAATAGATCTTTTATACAATTAACTGCTTATTCATTTTCCGTTTAAAGCATAAGCCCATGACCATTCTATGCTAACTGTATCACGGGTTGTCAAATTTACGTCTACCATTAAAGAAGGATTGTCAGAAATCCTAATACATGTTGAATCTGAACCATCAATGGAATAAACTAAATGATCAAAAAATTCAGTTTCATTTCCTTCTGTATCGACAGTTTTAATAAATCTCCAGGTAGTTTCAGTCAATCTTTTCTCAGGGGATTTAAACGTAATAAATGGCTTCTTATATTTCCCACAAGAGACAAAAAGATAAATGATAAATATTCCAAATAATGACTTCGTAGTAAAGATTTATAAGTCAAAGATTTAAAATCACATCCTTTTTGGGGCATGAATACCCAAAAGATGTAAGCTTTTCTCTATCACTTGATTAATATTCTTACTCAAAATCAGTCGATTAGAACGAATTTCTAAATTCGTTTCAGTTAAGATCTTTACATTTTGATAAAACTGATTGTACATCTTTACAAGCTCATAACAATAACTAGTTAATATAGAAGGGGCGTAATTCCGAGCAGCCTCTTCTAAGACAAACGGAAATCTAGAGAGTGTTTTAATTACCTCTTTTTCGCTTTTGATCAATTCCAATTGCTGAGATACTTCCATCTCAAATGCACCTGCTTTTTGAAGCAACGACGATATTCTAGCATAGGTATATTGAATAAAAGGTCCTGTATTTCCATTTAAGTCAATTGACTCTTGAGGGTTAAACATCATTCTCTTTTTCGGATCTACTTTTAACAGATAATACTTCAATCCTGACATACCTATTTGGTGATATAACTTTTCCTTGTCTTCCTCAGACATATCCTCTAAATGACCGCGCTCTTTTGTCATATCACGGGCGCCATCGATTACGTCCTTCATAAGATCATCTGCATCGACGACAGTACCTTCCCTTGACTTCATTTTACCTGTCGGTAAATCGACCATGCCATAAGAAAGATGGTGACAATTATCTGCCCAAGAATATCCTAGCCTCTTGAGGATTAGGAATAGAACCTTAAAATGATAATCCTGTTCGTTACCTACAGTATATACCATACCATCTATTGTCGGATAATCTTTAAATCTATCTATTGCTGTTCCGATATCCTGCGTCATATATACGGCGGTCCCGTCTGAACGCAGTACAATCTTTTCATCCAAACCATCATCAGTTAAATCAATCCAAACCGATCCATCCCCTTTTTTATAAAAAACATCTTTTTGAAGACCTTCTTGAACGACATCTTTACCTAGATTATAAGTATCAGATTCATAATAAAGCTTGTCGAATGAAACCCCCATTGTATGGTAAGTATGCTCAAACCCTTTATAAACCCAACCATTCATGGTACTCCAAAGTAAATATACCTGAGGGTCACGTGCCTCCCATTTAATTAACATTTTTTTTGCCTCTTTGAGCAATGGTGTATTCCCCTTAGCGAGCTCCTTGAGTTTAGCGTCTATTGCTTTTAACTGCTCAGTAGTTTTTCCTTTCTTAGCAACTTGAAGTTTTCGCACCTCACTTCCAAGTGATTCTTTAATTATATCTCGATCCCATTCGTTTAACAATACACCTGCCTCGGTATTCATTTGCTTATCAAACTCAACATAATATTTGCCTACAAGTTTGTCTCCTTTTAACCCTGTATTATCAGGAGTCTCTTTTTCTCCTGAAGCATTTATTGGAGAAAATTTCTCCCACGCTAACATACTCTTGCATATGTGAATGCCTCTATCGTTAATGATTTGAGTTCGTATTACCTTGTGTCCATTTGCTTCTAAAATCGAAGAAACGGAATCTCCTAAAAAGATATTTCTTAAATGCCCTAGATGCAAAGGTTTATTGGTGTTTGGCGAAGCATATTCAACCATTACTAAAGGCTTTGAATCTGGGGTATTGATACCATAATTTGAGTTTGAACAAGTATCGAGAATTTGCAACCAATACTGATCTGAAAGTACGATATTCAAGAACCCTTTTAAAACATCATAGCTTTGTATTGCATCAATTTGTTCCACTAAAAAAGCACCAATTTTATGACCTGCTTCTTCAGGTTTACAACGGAGAAGTTTCACAAAAGGGAAAACAACAAGCGTAAAGTCTCCCTCCACATCCTTTCGAGTAGGTTGAAATTGAATAATACTTTCCGCAATATCGGAACCAAAAAGGGCTTTGCTGTTTTTAAGTATTAAGGCTTTTATCTTTTGCTCCATGATAATTCAAATTGATTTACGACAAGACTGCGCAAATTTAAAGATTTACCTTCAATGGTGCATTTTATTTTAGCAACTCTTTGAAAATAGTATATTTGCTGTATTCGGGGATGTAGCTCAGTTGGCTAGAGCGCTTGACTGGCAGTCAAGAGGTCGTGGGTTCGACTCCCATCTTCTCCACAATTGCTTTGCAACGGTTAGTATAAGGCGCGTTTTAATGCGCTTTATATTATGTTATAGCTTTTTTATTCTATTATCAACTTACCAGTGGCCATTATTCCATGTTTATTTTGCAATCGAAAAATGTAGGTACCCATTGGTAACCCTTCTTTATCAATCATGAATTTAGTTGAATTAATATTGTTAATTGTCTTGACTTTTTTTCCTAGAAAGTCATACAGGATACAATCATACGATTCGCTTGAATAATTTTTAATCTCTATCGTGGTGTTTTGCTTGAATGGATTTGGAAATACTTTAATATGTGGATTTTCGATATATTCATTTAAGCCATTAAATTGATCTACCATACATGAATCTTGCGTGTTTTCTGTGATAAGCATACCCCAATCTGTGCCTGTTGAAAACATATAACCTAAATCACATAAGTATGTTTCACCTGCTATTTGTGGAGTGCCTTCGATAATGATATGAAAACCAATATCTCCTGCATATAATTGGAATGAAGCAGGCAGATCTAAAGTGTCACCTTGATAAATGGGAACCAATGTTCCTAAAGAGTCCCTGTAAGCGGCATGTGTCGGAGAGGCTCCTTGATTTGTACTATCAACAACTATTTTAAAGTCAACACCTGTTATAAACCCCGATACTATTGAGCCTCCGAGTTCAACACTTCCTTTCCCTGTAGATTGTAATGATCCATAGTATGTATAAACCGTATCATTTTCATATTGACCTTCCACATAAGTAGGTAAAGTAATGGTTTGGGCAATAGAATTTATACATGATAGAAGAGCAAATATGATAAATGTTGATTTCATGATGTTTTATTTAATTCGTTTTTATTAGCTATAACGTTTGAGTATAAAATTAGTGCTTGTCATTGATTTTATACATTGTTAGCTACTTTTATTGGATGCATCTTCATCATCTTTTTTGCTTCCTTTTTTCATTAAGGAATTTCCAACTCCAGCACCTATGGCAATACCGACAGGAAGCCAAAGACCTAAGTTGTCCGTTGCAACGCCAATAGCAGTACCAATTGCAATCCCAATTGCCATTCCACTTCCAATCCCAAATCTTAGTTGTTTTTCTCTTTTCATTTTTAATAGTTGTAGCTAACGAGGGAATAAACGTAATACGTTTATTTCTTCTCTTATAAGTATGGTTTAAATTTATAAATAAATCGAATAAGTCTTTTCAAATCAGATTTTAAAGAGTTCGACATCTGTCCCTTTGGGACCACTCGTATAAAGCCCATAAATCAGAGGTATCTATGGGCTTTTTATTTATCTATTTAATAATAAACCCGCCGAAAACTCAGTGAGATTCCAGAGTCTCCTAACCCCTCGGGCGTCATAAAAGTAGAATATACTTTTTTTCTTCCCTTTTTATTATCTGATAGCCAAATACCAGAAGATTCGTCTCTCAATAAACGTGGCCAACTAGATTCAGCGCTGTTATTTTGGTCAAGCTCAAAAGATTTCAAATACGGGAAATAAGCAGTAATAATGGGCTTTTTGGCTTGCTCAGTTTTCTTTGCAAAATAAATATTATCATATCTGACCTCATTTCCTAGTTTTCTGCAGGTCAAAATAATGACATCCGTTTCATTCAATGTTGCATAGGTAACCTTCTCAGGGCTCTCAAGAGGCGTTCCGTCTCCCTTTAGAGACGCTTTGTTGAACTTGTCCCTTAGCATTTGGTAAGTAATGTTTTCCGAGAGGTCAATGAAGTGAGGATTACATTTAATATTATTGGCAATTTCGCTAATCGAATCATACCAAACATCAAATGTCTGATGATCTCTGTAAAGAACATCTATTTCCTCTCCAGAATAAGTCGAGGCAACCATGTTTACTGTACAATCCGATACGATTCTATCAAAGCAAGAGGCTACACTAAAATCGTAACCAAGGACAAGAGGATACAAATGCGTATATCGATACTTACAATTCAAATACAAATTCCATAAATCAGTCTCATACTTTAAGGATTTTTCTTCATTATTCTTCGCTTCACTCCAAAACTTAAAAATTTCTTCGCGAGGATAAATATCACTGAAATCATCATTATCCATGGGAGAGCTTAGACCTAAATCTAGAATTGAATCATACCAAATATCAAAAGACTGATTTTCTTTATATTCTAATGTTTTTTTCATAAAAGTTGGTTTTTCATCATCATAGGTCCAGTTTGAAAAACCTTCAAACCAAATATAACTTGCGTTCTCAGATTGAATTTTTTTTAACATGCTCAGGTCCAAACTCTTGTATGACAATTCACTATTCAACATGTTTTTTTGATACTGGCTTACAAAGCTTTTAGGATTAGATGCATCAAATAAAACTTTAGACTTTCCTTTATTTCTAAATACTTTATATCCTTTTTCTACAACTAAATTTGGTCTAAATGGAAGATAACAAGTCACATAATCATTGGAAACAATATCAATTTCAGAGGATTCTTTATTCTGATAAAACAAGGTCAGGCTAACACGTTCCTCATCACCCATCCACTTAAGTATATCTTGGGGTAAAGAAGAACCTTCAAAAAATTCTCCATCGACTTCTCCCCCGATAACATCGAATGGTGATGAAGCTTGTGTATCCAGAGGGTCGTATGCCACCAAAAGCTTATTTGATTCACCAATAGTCAGAATATTTGAGATAATTTGGGGGAAAATTGCCGGATAAGAGACCGTTGTCGGCACCCTATCTATGACATTGGTATCATTCAGCAAATTGATTTGTGCATTTGACTGAAAAACAATCAATACCATTAAAATACTTAAAACTTTCAAATTTTTTTTCTTCAATTTAGATTGATAAACTTTTAATAAAGATACAATTGTGATACAATAATTATCTATCAGTTTCTTATCTTTAAGATATGTTGGTAAAATATTGTTTTTTTTTATCCCTTTTTATATCCACCGATGCTTTTGTAATTTTCTCCCAAAATCTCAAATCTGAAATCCATGTAAATTGCGATACGACATCTTATAAATTGAACGAGTATGTCGATTCCCTAAAGATTTACGAAGTACTGATGGGTGAAAAAAAACACCTGCATACTGATGATGAGCGATTGAAACTTGCCTTTTACGTAGCTTTGAGTCACTACCCTGAACTTCATCATAAAAAAATTTCACTCAAGCTTAAATCAATCAAAAGTACGATGCAAGCCCAACCTAGTCCCAGCTTTATAGTAAAACGAAAAAACAAAAGAGGTTACAGTATTTTTGTGAATAACAATCCAAACCTAACAGGACTCAATTATATGGAACTTAGTTTCAATGGTCTTGTTGGATGGATTGGACACGAATTTGCGCACCTCATCGACTATTCTTCGATGAATAACCGTGAGCTTCTCGGTTTTATTACAGCCTACATTTTTGATAAAAGGACAATGCGCAGAACCGAAAGAAATGCGGATCGGGAAACCATTAAACGTGGACTAGTTGTTCAACTATTGGACGGAGTGGCTTTTTTTGAGAAGAACGCAAAAGTATCCAAACGCTATCGCAAGAGAAAAAAGAAGAATTACCTGTCTGAAGAAGAAATTATTGTTAATATCAATAGAAATTGTCATTAGTCTTTGAGATTCGTTTATAAATTGACTCCTTGTTTTTTGTCTAAGTCAAAGATTTTCAACATTTTTAAATTTAAATTTTTCTTAAATGAAGCACTTTTTCCTCAGCATCGCACTTTCTTCTATTACATTCTTTTCCAATGCTCAAACCGCATTTTCAGATTACCAAGACGGTAAGGTGATTTTTGAGATACCTTCTTCCATGAAAATGTTTAAAACATTTCAGGGTGTTCTTGAAGGTAAAGACAACCCTTTTTTAGGTTCTGATTTTACAGAATTTGGAATCTTTGAGGTGGTTCAACTCCATCCAAATATAAAGGATGAAAAATTGTTACGCACTTATGAAATTCGATTTTCAGAATTTTATAAAGTAAATGATCTCCTTTCAAAAGTCAAGGAAACTATTGATGCAGTTTATGTTGAGAAAAAAGAACTTCACAAAACCTTTCTAACACCTAATGACCCCTACTTTACCACTTCGTTTAATAATGGTATGTGGTGTTTGTATCAAGTAAATGCAACTCAAGCGTGGGATATCTCCACCGGAGATGCGAATATCATTGTTGCTGTTACTGACAATGCAATACAGGTGAATCATCCTGACCTAGTCAATAAAATCGTTCCTGGCAGAGATGTAGTAGATAATGATAACGATCCTTCCCCTTGCGGAGGGAATGATGGATTTCATGGTTCTCACGTTTCGGGAACAGTTGGTGCAGAGACAAATAATAATCTTGGTGTAGCTTCTATTGGATATAATATCAGTGTTATGCCAGTCAAAATTGGAAATTGCTCAACTGGGGCTTTAACCGGTGGATATGATGGTGTTATTTGGGCAACGGACAACGGAGCCGATGCCATCAATATGTCTTGGGGAGGCGGTGGAGTTTCAACATACGGACAGAACGTTTGTAATTATGCTTGGGATAACGACGTGATTTTAGTCGCAGCAGCCGGTAATGATGGTACCAACCAGCAGTTTTACCCAGCCGCTTATAATAATGTAGTAAGTGTTGCAGCAACAACTAATGGAGATGCGAAATCAAGTTTCTCCCAGTACGGAACATGGATAGATGTTGCTGCACCAGGTTCACAAATATTAAGTACAAATGAAGGTACGTCCTACCAAATGTCACAAGGAACGTCAATGGCGTCACCTATGGTAGCAGGTCTTGTAGGACTTATGATTTCCCATGCGCCCTCTGCTACACCGCAAGATATTATTGATTGCCTATTATCTTCAGCCGATAATATAGACGGTGCGAATGGTAATTATATTGGTCAACTTGGTTCAGGTAGAATTAATGCAGAGGAGGCACTAATATGCCTAAGTGCATATACCTATAGTCTAGACGTAGGAATTACCGGGGTTTTAAATCCTGAAGGAGCGCTGTGTACAGCGACGGTGAACCCAGAATTTGAACTAAGAAATTATGGGTCTCAAAACCTAAGCTCAGCGACCCTAACCTATCAGTTCGATGCTGGTGCGACACAAACTATTAATTGGACAGGTAGTTTATCTCAAGGTGGTACGGAAATCATACAGCTTCCTGCACAAACGTTAGGTACTGGACCACACATACTTACCGTTTCCTGTTCAAGTCCAAACGGAGATTCTGACCAAAATGCTTCAAATAATTCGCAATCTTCAGCATTCAATATAATCCCTTCGGGACAATTTGTAACAGTTGAAATTGTTACCGATTGTTGGGGGTCTGAAACACTTTGGGAAATAACAGATCCTGCTTCATCTGAAGTTGTAGTCAATGGAGGTCCTTATACTGATATTACAGGAGGTGAAGTATACCAAAGCGAGGTTTGTTTGGCGGCAGGATGCTATGAATTTACGATAACGGATGCTTATGGAGATGGTATGTATGGAAGTCAATATGGCTCTTGTTCTGTTGATGGAACATACAGTCTTTCACAGTCAAACGGAACAGTTGTAGCCTCCATCCTTGCGGCGAACTCTGACTTTGGAGATGAGGAGGTAAATCCATTTTGCGTGGTTTCCAATTTAGGTTATGATATTGGAGTGAGTGATATTAAATATCCTAAAGGCACAATCTGTAATCCTTTTGTTGAGGCGCAAGTTGAAGTGTTCAACTACGGCGCATCTGCTCTGTCGTCTTTTGATATTTCTTATGACTTTGGTCTTGGTATCGATGTAATCAACTATCAAGGCTCACTGGCGCCAGGGACCTCAGTGATTGTTTTACTTCCCGTGGTTAATGTTGCGGGAGGAGCAAATTCCATAGAGGTGACAGTTTCTAATCCGGATGGTAATACTGATGAAAATGGAATTAATAACCTGATGTCTACTTCTTTTTATGTTTATGACAGCTATCAAGGTCTACCTTTTATTGAAAACTTTGAAAGTAATAGTTTTGTTACCAATGACTGGTACTTGACAAATAGTGATAATGACATCACCTGGGAAATCGTTACTGTAGATGGAACTGCCCCAGGAAATAAAGCGGCAAAAATAGATTTCTTTAATTATTCTAATGGTGGTGAACGTGACGGATTCCAAACTGCACCTTTTGATTTTGGGGCTTACACAAATATTCAAATGACTTTTGAGCATGCCTTTAGAAGGTATAATCAAGAGTCGAGAGATTCTTTGGCAATAATGATCTCTACCGACTGTGGTGAAAGTTTTACATACCTAGGAAGTTATGCAGAGGATGGGACAGGATCTTTTGCTACAGCATATACATCTGATGTTGAGTTTGTTCCCGCGACAGGCGATTGGTGTATGGGTGAAGTTGGTTCAGATTGTTTAACCATTGATTTGAATGCCTATTCTGGGATGGCGGGTGTAATTATCAGATTTGAATCCGTTAATAATGGTATTGCGGGTAACAATTTGTTTATCGACAATATTAATATTTCGGGAGACCAGACATCTAGTCCTCCGACAGCTGACTTTAATGGGCCTGTTACTTTGTGCCTTGGAGATCTTATTCAATTTGACAATAATTCTTTAGGAGCGACATCACAAACATGGGACTTCGGAGATGGGAATTCAAGTTCTGCTATGAATCCGACACACGAATATACAAGTGCTGGTAACTTTACGGTTCAACTCACAGTAACTAATAACTTTGGAACGGACACCTATTCTCAAAATATTGCAGTAAGTGAGATACCTGCGGTAGAAATCACCTCTCCATATAGTAGCGTTTGTAATACAGCCGGTGGATTTAGTTTGAGTGCAACACCGTTGGGTGGTTCTTTCTTAGGGTCTGGGGTGAGTGGCTCTACTTTTTCGCCCTCTGATGCAGGCGTTGGTTCGCATGTAGTAAGCTATTCTTACACAAATGGTAGTGGTTGTAGTGTATCTTCATCACTAACAATTGTTGTTGATAACTGTACAGATTTAATGCAACCTGAACTCGAAACGATTGTACTTTATCCAAATCCTAACAAGGGTAGCTTTACTGTCGAAGGCCTTCCAGAAACAGGAAGTATACTTGTATATACGGTCGAAGGAAAACTTGTTACTTATTATCGAATTGAGGGTCAGACGCAAATCATAAATCTGAGTAGGCCGTTACCTGGCATATACAGAGTTCAGATTCAAACCCCTCAGGGTGATAGGGTTTTTAAAATGATTATATCGTAATTAAGAAAAGAGGCTCAAGCCTCTTTTCTTACGGCTTATAAAGTTTTTTTCTGATGAGCTTCGTTGAGCTATACATGATACCAATATAAATCCCACTTGGTGCATGAAAGTTATATTTTATACACTCAGAATTTCCACGATTATTTAAATCAGCGGATAAAACATTTAATCCTTATAGGTCGAATATCTCTAGATCAGAGTCAATTATCTTAAAGAGCTTGAAAATCGTCAAACCGCCAAACATTTAATTACTTAGCACGACATTATTTTCTTTACATAATTTTTTCAAATCTGATTGGAAATTTCGTATTAATTTTCTGCCTTTAGAAAGTTTTTCATTGGCTTGTGCCATTAAAGTAAAGTCTTGTTTTTCCAAGGCAGATAATGCTAATACAAAGCCATTTTTTTGAATATTTGCCGCTTCTATGTATTTTTCATGAACTTTCTGAACTTCTTCAGTTTCGAGTGTCGCAGAAATTGATTCTAATTGAGTAATAAAATCTGAATACACTGGAATCACGTCATTTAGAAGGGTATTATACATGGTTTCATCGTCTGTAAAATTATTACCTGTCACCGAGCCATATATATCTACCGCCTCAGATTCCTTTTCTCCAACCACAGGAAGTTGTTTATTTACATAATCGAGTAGCTCATCTGAAACCGCAGATTCCTTTTCGCCAACCACAGGAAGTTGTTTTTTTACATAATCGAGTAGTTCATCTGAAACCTCAGATTCTTGATCTGAACAAGATGTAAATCCTAAGAATAAAAAACCTAGAATAAATATTTTTGGAATACGATTGAAAAAAAATGAAATCATAATAATAGCTTTAAAATTGAATTTTATAAAAATACAACAACCAAAATTAATATTTCATCAAATAGAAACTCTTAATTCAATTTTATTATATTTAGACAAGTTTAAAACCAAATAACTTTCAAAAAATGAAAAAATTACTTTGCTTATTCATCCTCACAACAGTATTTGTTTCTTGCTCTGAATCTGCGACAGAAAATGTTAATGCGAAAAAAGAAAATGTTGAAAATACAGAACCTTTGAGTGGTGTATTCACGTCACGTGACAATAAAGCTATGACCTTGCGCAAAAACATGAATCTATTTGCGAAAGCAGATTTCTCTTATGTAAAAACAATGATTACAGAAGATTTTACTCTTCAAACTGCAGGAGATACCGCGGTTGTCGCAACTGGAGAAGAAGAAGCAATTGCGTATTGGAGTAACATTCATGGAATCTACGAGGATATTACCTTTTCAGAAGGGAGACTTCAGACTTTTAAACTGAATAACGGCGAAGTTTGGTCAGCATACTTTGGTGAGCTATACGCTGTTGGGAAATTTTCAAAAGAAAACTATGCGATTCCTTTGAACGTTTGGATCCAGTGGGAGAATGATAAAATCGTTCGCCAGGTGGACATGTTAGATTCAAAATTCATAACTGCTGAATTAAAGGCAAGTGAAGCCTCTTAAGGGTAATTTAACAAACGTAGGGACTCATCTAGTCCCCTTGAAGATCATTAAAGGCCCTCATCTTGAGGGCTTTTTAATTTACTCACCTATTCATACAATGTCATGAAATCAAAATTATCCCAATAGTCTAAATCAAGATTGACCCTTCAAGAATCGATCAGGAAAAAAACATTCAGAGACAAAATCGTTATTAATTCCGAATTTAACAAATTGCATTTTTTTACTTAGATTTACCCCATGGAATGGTATATGAATAATCGGTGGTGGATTTGGCCTTTAATGGGCGTTTATTTAGGTTACAGGATCTATGTTTCTATCGCTTATTAGTGTCTCACCACTACGCGTTTTTTAAATACCCCCTTCTCCCCTGAACTAAACAGCATATACATACCGTTTGATAGCCGAGAAATATCGATTATTTGAGGTGCCGCATGCACATCTGCTGAATACATAATTCTACCTTCCATATTAAAAAGAGTCAATGTTTCTAGGTTCATATTATTAGGCCACATGACTACAAATTGGCTTTGCGCTGGATTTGGGTAGCACCACCATTGGCTTTGAAGCTCTTGAATGCTCGCGTCGTTATAATAAACGAAAGGCGCAGTCAAGAAATCACAACCAAGACTATCGTACACATAAGCGACATAATCTCCATTTTCATTGAGTTGATGGTCATAGGAGGTGGCACCACTAATCTCTACCCCATCTAAATACCACTGCACACCATACCCATCAGGCAAGTCCGGAACATACAAATTTTCTGCACCATCAATTTCAATTTCAAAAACCAATGTCGTGTCGCAATAAATAACAAATACAGAATCCGAGGTTGCGCTGCAGCCTAGTGGGCTGTAAGCTGTAACATAATAAAAACCTGTTTGATTTATCGACTCCACAGCATCAGTATGATTGGTCCAAAAGGAACTATCAATAGACCACTGCAATATATATTGAGATGAATCTGTACTAACCGTGTAAGCTGCAGAATCGTATACAATATTTGGAGTTCCCGGGGTAGCTCCAACAACAATAGTATCTATACTTTGAACAGAAGGGACCGGAAAAATCTCCTGGTAGGCAATATTGTAGGCAACATTAGCATAAGAACCTGCGCCGCAGCTCGAACAACTTGAAAAATTCATTATGTGGTTTCCACATTCATCATCACCACCGTAAGTAATCTCTGCAACGTTCGTTTGGGCCGCAGTTTCATCCGCATCCATTACTTTGATTTTGTATTGTTTTGTAGGGTCCATATTAATATTAACAGACCAAGTGATGGGTCCATCGTTATTGTATTCGTATCCCGATTGATAGATTAAATTCCCATCTTCCAGGAGTTGGAAATAGGGATCTGGATTATTGCCATTTAAAAGCTCCCAACCCCAAGGCTGTCCCAACCAATTTTCACTGACATTAAGAATAGTAACTTCAGTTAAAGTATAATTATCTAAGGTATCCATATTGTTATACCCCGCATATTGAACAGCGTAGGTCCCAGGCTCAGTATAATACTGATTTAAGGGATTCTCATCATTACTATTCTCACCATTTCCGAAATCCCATACGTAATATAATAGTCCAGGATTATTATTCGTAAAAGCAATCTCTAAGGGAAAGCAACCTGAAGGAGGATTTGAAATAAATCCAGAATTACCAATGGCTGGTGTTTGGATTTCTAGCGTAATAAAGAAAGGAACCGGGATATTATCAATATTTGTCCCTGAAGCCGTAACATCGACGAGAATACTGACCTCTACTTCATAAGTCCCTGCCAAAATTGGTGTTCCATAAACGTTGATGCAACCATAGACATTGTCTTGAGGATTATAATTACAGCCATTTGCAGCGTTGTTACAAGTCCAACTGAGGCCTACAGGTAATGCTATACTAACAATTTCAAAATTATTTATTGTCGCACCACCTGTATCCACAGGCATTACAAATGTAATATCTTCAGAATACGGTTGACCTGTGTAACCTACAGGAAGTGGATTCGGGTAAATTCCAGCAACCGTATAGCTTTGATCAACTGTACATTGTGCAGAATATTGAGCGGAAAATAGAATAACTACAAGTGAAAGAGAAAAAACAAAAAACAATTTCATAGCATAGAGTTTTGTGAGCCTTTCGATTCACATTTGTTATAAAGATAATCGTAATTCTATTATACTTTAAGCAAATTAATTATTGCTTAACAACTTTAAGCCGCTTATTTCCAATCTTAAGGAGATATATTTCAGGTTGTAACATTGACATATCTAAAATATGTTCATTCGAATGAAGCTGTTCACTTAAGACGCATTTACCTTCAATACTATACACTTCGTAGGCTACTGGATAACTATCAACCCCATGAATGTTCAGCAATCCATTTGAAGGATTGGGATAAACTGAAAACTCCTCAGATATAAACGAAGGAGGAGATGCAAAAGCATTACAATTTACAGCAGAAGATAAATAATTATAACGAGCTTGAATAAATGATTTTAATCCATAAATAGTACCGCCAGGGCCTCCGAGGTTAGAATTGATATTCGTGTCAAAGTCATTATTACTAAACATTTTATTATTGTCAGCATAAACATATTGTTGAATTAATTCTTTGTAATTATCAATAATGGGATTCAAATACTCAGGATTAAATACTGTATTTAATAGCAAACAAATCTCTGAAGTGTACTGATTCATGAATAGCTCATTTTCAAAAACACGTTCGAGCAAAGGCCGTTGTCCTTGAAAAAAGTCTACAGGTAAATTGGTCATTGGTGTTTGAACACCAAAAGCATAAGAACCAAAGGTCTCATTTGCATCCCACTTGATCCATTCCCACAGGTCTGTGGACATGTTATGGTATAAATAATAATTTCTTGCAGAGAGGGTATATGTATCAAGGTTACTAAATAAGTTATTGAATGCTACCGAACTTAAAAAGGGCGCTAAGTCCAATCTCGAGGGCAACCCTGATTCGAATTCAGCATCTGAGGAACCATTTAAAAAGTATATAAAATCAATAAGATCATACCAATCATTGGTTTCCTCGTTAGATTTCAGTTCATACGATGACTCGTATAAGGATTGGTCCAATCCCAAATAAACAAGATTTGCCTCGCCATCTCCACCACTAAAATTTGATCCCGCCTTAAATAAGTTACCTGAATCATTGCCAATACGCCAATCGAGAAACTGGTCATCAATTTGTTCGATAAGTGTGTAGAACCCCCAATCTTCGCCATTATATTTCACATTAGCATAATTCGCTCGAGGTGCAGGAACGCCATGCTCTCTACATAGATCAAAAAAGAGTTTTTCCCTCATAAAAGTTGGATCTTTAAAAGAATTACTAAAGTTGAGTTTTTTTAGACCGTCATAATCTTGACCTACTTTAAATTTATTAAAATCAATCTTAAAAGCTTTTTTATCACCCGGGTGAAAATCACTTGAATTCCCCTTTAAACGCACTCCAACGCTGTCAAAAACATAAGTGCCTGTGAGATCTGTCAAGGTTAATTGGGCTGGGATATAAACGGATCCTACGATATCTATGTTTTCATAATTATCCTGAAGTTGTTGCCAAAAATCATTTTGAGGAAAGTCTAAATCTATGAATACAACCTGATTGGTTGAGAATAAGTTTGCGCCATCTATTTGGGCAGACCCTTTGATTGCAAATGTAAAGGCAAGAATAAAAAGTAATAATTTCATGATTGTAGATCGGATTTACTATGGTTTGGACGAAACAAAATAAAAATTCCTTTCCAAAACAAAAAAATAACTTTTCGAAACACCTTTCCCTAAACTAATTAAAATATCAACAAAACCTTTAAATCATTTTAATTTCGTGAAGGAAGAAATACTTCAGCCATCATACAACGTGCACTGCCACCTCCACAAGCTTCAATCGTATCTAAACTACTATGCAAAATAGGATTGTATGCCTGAATTTTTTCAATTTGTTGTTTTGCCAAACTACTAAAAGCCGAAGAAGACATAACCAAAAGAGGCTCATGCCCCATTACTTGAAGCATATTACCTGCGAACATTCCTTTTTGTGCTTCAGTAATTTCAATAACTTCTTTTCCAGAAGCAATGAGGCTCTGCGTTACCTTATTTCGTTCATCTATGTTGTCAATTGTATCCAAACAAACAATAGCGTATTTATCTGCCACGCACATCATTACATTGGTATGGTAAATAGCTAAGCGTTCTCCATTATGTGTTTGATTGGCGGTAAACGAAACCAATTCGTAACCAAACTCATCACAAAATTCATTTGCAATATTTTCATCCGTTCGAATTGAAATTGCTGCAAAGCAAATTTTATTTTCGCGGTCAAGAATCATACTTCCCGTTCCTTCCATAAATAAACCCTCCAACTCATAGTGTGAAAAATCAACTATTGAAGAAATCTCAAAATCATTTCTTAGAGTTTCAAGAATATCTGTTCTGCGCTCTAATCGCCTATTTTCAGCACACATGGGGTATAAGGCGATTCTACCATCTTGGTGAAAGGAAACCCAATTATTAGGAAATATAGAATCGGGAGTGTCAGGCTTAATCGTGTCTTTGAAGACATGAACATTTACACCATGGTTCCTAAGCTTGTTAACAAAATCGTTGAATTCAGCCAATGCCTTAACTTTTACCTCATCAGCAGAAATGGTATCTAGATGCTTTTGATAAAAGTTATTCTTTGCAGTTTCCTCATTAAATCGAAACGCAACAGGTTCAATCATTAATAAATTCGAGGTAAGTTGTTTCATAGTCGTTTTAATGGCATTGTTGAACACCTGAAAAGGCCACCCATTTTAGAAACCTGACTGTAAGGAACTTCTTCAATAGTCAAACCTTGGGCGCGAAGCTTATTATTTAAAAGCACAAAATCTGGCTGAGAAACAATAATATCCTCTGAGATTGAGAAAAGATTTGAGTTCATGTGATACATTTCTTCGGCGTTAATGCGAATAATATTTTCTTCGTTAAACATCTGTTCTAAGGTTCTGATGTCTTCTTTATTTTTAAATCCTGCCTCACAAATGATCGCACCGTTTATTCCAACAGGTTGAAAACAACAATCTAAATGCAAAGCGCTTCCTATCGGCTCCGTATCTGATTTATTTAATTCAAAGGCAAGTACTTTTCTATCAGGAAATTGTGTTTTTATAAATGAGACTCCTTCCCTATTTGTTCTTGCAACTTTATACTTTTCAAAATCCTCCTCCTCAGAATAACCAATTAGGATATATCCATCAACTAAAAGCACATCGCCACCTTCTATACGAGCAGATTCAGGCATTTTGACAATCGAATCTTGGTCAAAACTTTCAATGAGGCTTTCTAGGGCTTGAAGTTCTTCTGAGCGGTCTTCAATAATATTAGGAATACATAATTTGGAATCAATAACAAAAGCAATATCCCTTGCATAAATTTGATTCAATCCAGATATATTACTAGGTCGCAATACCTCAACATCATGACGTTCGAGAATTTCGCGAAAACGCGTCATTTCATGAACTAAATCATTTTCAATGGGATAGGTGCCATTCAGAACATTCTCTAAAGATTTCGGATCATAACAGGCACTTGCTTCCGGCGTTCCACCAAAATCCTTGGCAATGCCAAGCACTACAGTTTTCAGCTTACCTACCTCATTTTTCACCCCGAGATGCATGTTTTTCCTCTTTAATCGGAAACGAAAGTAGGTAAAATACTTATACCTTAAAAACATCTAAAGTGAAGCTAGAGAAGAGAAAGTTGTAATAATTGAGAGAACACTTCGCCAACTCATGATAGATGATTACTTTCAGCCTATGAAAATCAAATACTTCCTTTACATACTATTTGTGTTTCAAACTGGAATTCAAATAAGCACAGTTTTTAGCCAAAAACAAAAAGTATTTTCAGGAGAACTCACCTACAATATCACAAAAGTAAGTCAGGAGAAACTTGAAAAAGACTTTTCCATTGGAGGCGATACTGCTGAAGAAAAAATGATTATTTACGCCAAAGACTCTTTATTGAAAAGGGTTCATTTCAGTTCAGAAAACGGTATTCAAGAGAGTATTGAACATTTGAGACTTAATAAAAAAATACTGCTTGTTAGCATGGACTCTATGAACTATGCGGTACAGCTTCCCTCAAATAAGGACTCGTCGATGTCTAACAACTACGCGCTGCAAAAAAAATGTTTTCCAAAAAAAAAGATTTCAGGTCTTAAAGGATACCCAAATATACTTCAGCACCCAATGTTAAGTAATGACCTTTATGTTTGGCACACTAAAAATATACCTGTTAAATACAACTTAGCCTATCCTGAACTCAAAGGGTTACCAATAAAATACTATGTTATTTCTGAAAAAGGACTTTATCTGTATACCTTAGAATCCATAAAACGATATGATCCACCGATTGCCATATTTCAAATCCCAATAGGTTATAATGTACTTTCCTTAAAAGATTTTCTTTCCCTTATTCAGAATTGACAGTAACGAACTTCCTGTATTATAGTTTATAATGAACACTAGATTGTTCATACATACGAAGATCTTCTTAAAAACTTGAGGGGCTTAAAGTTATATTCGTAGGATAGTTCAAAATGAATGGAGGAAAACGAGTTTATACCAGTAGATAATAAAAAACCGAAAAAACGAGTCACTAAAAAATCAAGCGGCGCAAAAAAATCGAGTAATTCAAAAAAAAACAAATCAATTGCATCAAAAATTGATATGAAAAAGGTTTCTACAATCGTAGGTTCTTTTCTTTTGATGTTCTCTATATTTCTTTTTATTGCGTGTATATCCTACATGTTTACTTGGCAACAAGATCAAGACAAGCTAATAAACAGCTCTTTCTTTGATTTTATTTTTAATCAACCAGATATCGAAATCAAGAACACGCTGGGGAAATTTGGTGCTTGGATGTCTCACCTATTATTTTTCAACCTTTTTGGCATTACTTCTATTGGCATATGCTTACTTATGTTTCTTTTGGGCTTCAGGATTTTATTTGGAAGTTCGCTTACACCATCATGGAAAGTATTCTCAACTACAATGGCTTTTATGCTCTGGGGCTCCATGTTTCTTGCCTTTTTCTCTCAGGACGTGCACATCCTAGGAGGTAAATTCGGGTACTATATAAATAGTTGGCTCCTTCAAACTTTCGGTACAATTGGCACATTAAGTTTTAATATTGTTGTTCTCTATGTTATAATCACTTTGCTATTCAGTCCTGATTACACTGCTTTTTTCAACTTCTTCTTCCCAAAGAAGGCTGAAAAAGAAATTTCTGCAAATGAACAAGAAGAAACCGAAGAAAAAAACATGGTGGTCATAAACCCCATAACAGAAGAAGAAATAACAGAAGATATCGTTTCAAAAACTGTTGACTTTACCGAAACAGAGAACGACTTAGAGAAGGAAAATAAAACTGAACTTCAAGTTGATACTCAAGAAAACAATGCACAAGAAATTTCTACAGTTACCGCTCCTGTTTCGAAAGAACCGGAGGGGGGAAAAGAAGATTCTTTTGAGATTGAAATTGCTGAAGAGGAGGCAATGGTCGACGAGAGTGAGCTTGGAGAACAAACCCTAGCAGAAAAACTCGTTGAGGAGCATGGGGAATTCGATCCAAAAGCAGACCTAGAGGGTTATCTACTTCCCTCTGTCGAGCTATTAAAAGACTACGGTTCTGGTAGTGTCTCGATAAACAAAGAAGAGCTCGAAACCAATAAGGACAGGATTATTGAAACCTTATCTCATTATAAAATAGATATTGCTAAAATTAAAGCTACCGTTGGCCCAACAGTTACGCTCTATGAAATTGTACCTGCACCTGGGGTCCGGATTTCAAAAATCAAAAACCTCGAGGATGATATTGCTTTAAGTCTAAGTGCATTAGGTATTCGAATTATTGCACCAATCCCTGGAAAAGGAACAATAGGCATTGAGGTGCCTAATTCAAGTCCTGACATGGTCAGCATGCGTTCCTTAATCGCTTCAGAGAAATTCCAAAATCATGATGGTCAACTTTCAGTGGTTATGGGTAAAACGATTACAAATGAAACTTTTGTTTTTGATCTGACAAAAATGCCTCATCTTCTTGTTGCCGGTGCAACAGGTCAAGGAAAATCAGTCGGACTAAACGCAATATTAATTTCTATACTTTATAAAAAACACCCTTCTCAGGTGAAATTTGTTTTAGTAGATCCCAAGAAGGTTGAACTTACACTTTATAACAAAATCGAGAGACACTTCCTTGCAAAATTACCTGGAGAAGAGGAGGCCATTATTACAGATACTTCAAAGGTTGTAAATACCTTAAATTCTCTCTGTATCGAAATGGACGAGCGATACGAACTTCTCAAAGATGCACAAGTACGAACAATAAAGGAGTACAATGCAAAATTCATTAAGCGCAAACTAAATCCCGAAAAAGGCCACAAGTATTTACCGTATATCGTCGTTTTAATTGACGAATTCGCAGACCTTATAATGACGGCAGGAAAAGAGGTAGAGCACCCAATTGCAAGAATTGCGCAGCTCGCAAGAGCGATAGGAATACACCTTATAGTCGCAACACAGCGCCCCTCTGTAAATGTAATTACAGGAATGATAAAAGCAAATTTCCCGGCGAGAATAGCTTTTAGAGTTTTGTCAAAAATTGACTCCCGAACAATTCTAGACGGTTCAGGAGCCGATCAACTTATCGGTCGAGGTGATATGTTAATCTCAACAGGGCAAGAAATGATTAGGCTACAATGTGGGTTCGTAGATACACCTGAAGTTGAAGACATCTGCAGCTTCATAGGTGGCCAGAGAGCCTACCCCGATGCACTAATATTACCTGAATATGTTCCCGAAGGAAGCGAAAGCAAAGGGGATATGGATATAGACGAAATGGACAGCATGTTTGTCGATGCCGCAAGAATTGTAGTCATTAATCAGCAAGGTTCAGCAAGTTTGCTTCAGAGAAAACTAAAACTAGGTTATAATCGTGCTGGTAGAATCGTGGATCAACTCGAATCCTTGAGTATTATAGGTCCATTCCAGGGAAGTAAAGCTAGAGATGTACTTTACGCTGACATTGATTCTTTAGAAGAGTTCTTGAAGGTAAAAGGCTTACTTTAACTATTGGATATTTAGCGGCATATCATAATGCCTAAAACTCCTAACAAGGTCTTTCGCATAAATGTGGTTACTCAAAATCAGGAAATGGTCTCTTGTAAATGAGGTTTTTTGTTCAAGCTTACTTAAAACATTTTCAGCCCACAACCTTCTATATTCGATAGGTTGGAGATTTAAATTAAAGTCATAGGGCTCTATCTTTTCTTCCAAATCAAGCAGGCCATATTTACCCGATAAAATGAATGTTTTATTCGCCCCCCAATCAAAGGCATATTTCATCCAAAATTTAAATTCTTTAGAGATATACATGTCCTTTGCACTGCAAGAGAAGTCTTGTTTCTCTGCAACACAAGTCACAAGAGCAATCTTTTTATTAATCATTGCCAAAATATATTGCATTCGCAACCAAAAGCTTTCCATGCTCCCAAAAACCTCTAAATAGAGGGTTATCACAGAAGTATACAATCGTTCCTTTACCATAAGCCTCTTCCCCAAGTATCATTGCATCACTCTGGTTTCCCTTTGCTTTATAACCAACGAAACCTGAAACAGCCTTCGGATTAGAGGAAAGGGACAGTAAAGTTTTACCATTTTTAAGACTAAAGTTTGCTGCTGATTGACGCAAAGAATGATACCGTTCGTAACCAAAAATTAATGAATTGGACTTTTCAGTGAGCTCGCAATTAAATATTGCACCAGTAATGAGCATGCTTAACTCCTCTCTTTCACTTGCAGAATAATCAAACTTCACATCCTTCACGGCTATTTCAAAATCATCGACAAAATTATATGCAGCTTCTCCAAACACAAGTAATCTGCCACCATTATCAATCCAATCTCTAAGTTTTTCAAGCTGTATCTCAGAAACTTGACCCTCGGGTAACACGATAACATCCAAGTCAGAAATATTATCCCTTCTATTTAATTCTGAAATTCTAAACATACGAAAAGGTAGATCCAGTTCTTTTTCAAAAAAGTGCCAAATCTCACCTGTATTCAGTGGTGATAAATCTCCTCCGGACAAAACCCCTACTTTCGGAAGATAAATCTCTTTATAAGAAGAGGATCCGAAATCTTTACCCTTCGAGACATAACCTGAAGCTACAGGGTAAATATCTACCCTCGTTTGATTTGCAGAGCTCTTTATGATATCATCAAATTCAGCAATACTTTGATTCACACCCCGAGGGATTACTAAAGTACCAACTGGGAAATTTTGACCCTTAATTTCAAATGCTTTTTCGGCCACCTTAACCGCAATGTTTTTAGCAAGAATGGATTGCAAAAAAGAGGCTGAATTTATACTATTCCATTTACATAAATATGCATAGCAATTAGGCATGTCAATTTTCACTTCGTCAGACTTGGGCCCTTGCTTAACTTCGACTTCTCCATTAACACCGTATGCATCTATACCATAGGCGAAAGGTAAAGACCAAGCGGTTATATCATAGGTGAGAGAGTCTGATAGAAAAGTTTCCGGCTCAAATAGTACCTGAATCATTGGTCCCTTTAATTGTTTGGTTGAAAGGATCAAATCCGTGTTTTCTTGAATTGAAATATCTACTACTTCACCTAGATTAAATGACCAGGCTTTTAATTTTTTATCACTGCGAGTGCTACCAAAAGTAATTTCATGTTTACTTAAAAGCTCCTTCAACTTATCTAGACGTTGTGCGTTACCACGTAGAATATAATAATCGTATTTATAATCTCGCTCTTGATTGAAACCAAGATAACCTTTAAGTAACTCATCTTTATTTTCAATGCTAACCTCAATTGTTGATAGTCCGGCAGTAACATGATGAATTACGCGATCTCGAAGGGTTAAAGTATCACCTAAAGCAGTTTTAACACTTTTACCAGCTCTACCGCTTCCAGCTTGCTCATACGTCATACCTATAGCACCATTATACATTGGGTAAGTATCCCCATAACTCGGATACAATAGGTCAAATATTTCCTTTGAAAAATACAACCAACCTTTCTGATCAAAATACTTTGAATGATTTTTACCAATACGTTCTTGAAATTCTCTTTGCCAACTTGTAATTATATCATGATAAGGCTCAGCGGCAGGCGGGAAATAATAGGGTTCGTTATAACCTTGCTCATGAAAATCCACATGAACATGAGGCATCCACTTATTATAAACCATCATTCTTTGTTGACTCTCAACCTGCGTCAACCAAGCCCAATCTCTGTTTAAATCGAATAAATAATGATTAAACCTTCCGCCTGGCCAAGGTTCATTATGTTCAATTGAAGCGGGATCGATGTTTTCCTGAACTGTTTCGTATTGCTTATAAAAATTGACATATCTATCCCTGCCGTCTGGATTCAAACAAGGATCGATGATTACCAACGTTTCATCAAGCCATGTAGAATGTTCTGTCAGCAACTTGTATGCTGTTTCCATTGAAGCTTCAGTTGCAGAGCTTTCATTACCATGAACGTTGTAACTTAACCAAACAATCGGGGTCAGAGCAGTTGGGTCTCGTTTAAGGTGTTTGACTTGAAGTTCATTAAGATTAGAAATTAAAGCCTTACTGCCAATAAAAAATAAAATCAAGTCACGCCCTTCATTCGTCTCACCATATTTCAGAAGAACTGTCTCTTCAGGAAAAGCAACATGAAGCCGCTCATAAAAAGTACATACTTGATGGTGACGAGAAAACTCATAACCTACCTCGTGACCAAGGAGCTCTAAAATTGAAGGTGATTTTTGACCAAAAAATCCAAAAGAAAAAAAGAGAAAAACTAAAAAAATAAATCTTGTCATAATATATTTATTAACTAAAGAATTAAAATTCGCCTTGTCAGGTGTCAAGCTGTTGCATTTCAACCAGTTTTGCATAAACACCATTATTCGACATTAAGTCCTTATGTTTTCCTGACTCGGAAACGACACCGTTTTCTAAAACAAGAATCACATCTGCTTTTTTAATGGTAGATAAACGATGTGCAATAACGATTGATGTTCTGTCTTTCATGAGAACATCGAGCGCCTCTTGGACCAACTTTTCAGATACTGAATCGAGTGCAGAGGTTGCCTCATCTAATATTAATATGATTGGGTTCTTTAGAATCGCTCTAGCAATAGCTATACGCTGCTTTTGCCCTCCTGAAAGTTGTATCCCTCTGTCACCCACCTCAGTTTCCATACCACTTGGAAAAGAAGTAATAAACTCCCAGGCATTTGCTTTTTTCGCGGCCTCAATTACCTCTTCTTCTGCAGCATTTGGATTACCGAAATGTATGTTTTCAAAAATACTTCCAGAAAATAGAAGAACATCTTGCGGTACATACGCCATATTTGATCTTAAATAATTGAGATCATAATTGTCAATTGCAGTACCACTCATTAAAATCTCACCTTCAGTAACGTTGTAAAAGTTAAGCATCAAACTAGCGATAGTCGTCTTTCCCGATCCGCTAGAACCAACCAATGCAATCTTATCATTTTTTTCAATTGAAAATGAAACATTTTTTAAAACTTGAACATCATCCCGTTGTGCATACCTGAAATTTACATCTTTAAATTGTATTGAGCCGTCAATACCATCAACTCTCATACCTGACTTTGCTTGCGCTTCTTCTCTATCATTAAGAATCTCCATGAGGTTTTCAATTGCACCCATTGTTTTTTGAATATTTGCGTATAAATCAGGCAGTGAACCCACACTCGCACCCATCATTATGGTAAACAAAACAAATTGATAAAACCCTTCATTTGACAACTCAGGATTTACACCCTGCGTCATCAGTAAACCCTGCCAAACAATAAATACAATGGCCCCAAAAAGACAGAAAATAATGAAAGACACAAAAAGGCCACGCCAAATACCACTTTTAACATTTAGATTGCGGATTTCCTGAGTCTTTTGATCGTAATTACCGATCGCAAACCTTTCAAAGGTAAAGGCTTTAACGTTTGATATACCAGCAAGTGTTTCCTCAATAATTGAATTCGATTCAGCTGCAAAATCTTGAGCTTGTTTACTTAATCGACGAATAAATCTTCCGAAAAAAACAGCAAGAACGGCCATTACAGGAACTGTACCCAACATGATCAAGGCAAGCTTCCAGGAAATCATAAATAAAAAGGCAACGCCACCTAAAATAATAATGACTTGCCGGAAAAACTCAGCAATCGTAGTTCTTAGTGTTTCCTGTATTTGAGTAATATCTGAGGACACTCTACTTGTAAGCTCCCCAACCTTGTTTACGTCGAAAAACGACATTGGCATGTAAACCATTTTTTTAAAAGCTGAATTACGAATATCACGCAGTGTATTTTCTGTTACATTATTAAATATAACCACCCTAACAAAAGAGAATAAAGCTTGAAAAGCAAAAAGAACAAACAACGCAAATGCAACATCTGTAGCATTATCCAAGCTAAGCAGACTTATACTCTCCGCTGAATCTATGGATGAAGCTGAGGTAGAACCCAATAGCTTTCCCATCAAATAAGGAAAAATTAATCCCGCCGAAGAGGACAAAAATAAAAACACCCAGCCAAATACATACCACCCCAAATAAGGACGAATAAAATACATCAACGTTATTTTCTTGGCTATGCCATTATTTCCTTTCATAAAGCTTAAAAAAAATGTTGAAATTTTAACACTCACAAAAATAATGCTTTCAGTGAGTATTCTTTTTTTTTAAATATTTTTATGCCGAACATTTTTATTCTGTAAAAAATAGTTATCTTTGCAGTCCTCAAATGAACATTAATTTGAATTATAAGAAATGAAAAGAACGTTTCAGCCTTCGTTAAGAAAAAGAAGAAATAAGCACGGTTTCAGAAGCCGTATGGCTACCAAAAATGGTAGACGCGTATTAGCTAACCGTAGAAAAAAAGGAAGAAAAAAACTAAGTGTTTCTGACGAAACCATGGCAAAGAGATAAACTATTCTCGATCATATTTAAAGCCCTCATCTGAGGGCTTTTTTTTTGTCCGTGCTAGATGATATTTTAAGGAATTAGACTTTATGCTCAATAAAAAAGCCCTCATCTGAGGGCTTAAATTATTTAGATAATCTAATAAGATTTAGACCAACACACTAGGTGCAGCGGCCAAAATTGATGGATCTGTCTCTTCTTTAAAAGTTTCGAAATTTGCTACAAATTTCGCAGCTAATTTCGCAGAGGTTGCATCATATGACCCCGGATCTTGCCAAGTCTGTTTAGGGTTTAGAAGTTCCGCAGGGACGTCAGGGCATATCGTTGGATAAGCGAGTTCAAAAATCGGCAAAGTTTCAAATTCACAATTGTCAAGTGCTCCTTCCAATGCAGCAGTAATCATTGCCCTAGTGTATCTCAATTTCATCCTACTTCCGACGCCATAGCTTCCACCTGACCAACCTGTATTCACCAACCAAACTTTGGTTTCTGAATTCCTAAGTTTTTCACCCAGTAATTCTGCATATTTCGCGGGATGCAAGGGTAAAAAAGCGGCACCAAAACAAGCTGAAAAAGTTGTTGTTGGTTCGGTAATACCTACTTCCGTACCTGCAACTTTAGCCGTGTAACCTGACATAAAGTGATACATTGCCTGCGCTGTTGTCAGCTTTGAAATTGGAGGTAAGACACCAAAAGCATCAGCCGTTAAAAAGAAAATGTTTTTCGGTGCTCTACCTTTTGATGGGCTTACGATATTATCAATATGATTTATCGGGTAAGACACTCGCGTGTTTTCTGTAATAGAACCATCCGTGTAGTCTGGTGTAGAACTTTCATTTTCGAAACCTATATTTTCTAATAACGAACCGAATTTTATTGCATCATAAATTTGAGGTTCTTTGTCACGAGATAAATCAATGGTCTTTGCATAACAACCACCTTCAAAATTAAAAACGGTTTCATTACTCCAGCCATGCTCATCATCGCCAATAAGAGCTCTTTTCGGGTCTGAAGAAAGTGTCGTCTTACCCGTTCCGGACAAACCAAAGAATATGGCAGTGTCACCTTCCTTACCTACATTTGCTGAGCAGTGCATAGATAAAACGTTTCTATCATGTGGAAGTACAAAATTCAATACGGAGAAAATACCTTTCTTAATCTCACCCGTGTATCCTGTTCCTCCAATTAAAATCATCTTCTTAGAAAAATTCAACACTGCAAAATTATGCTGTCGTGTTCCGTCGATCTCTGGGTCAGCCATAAAACCTGGAGCACAGAGGATATGCCAATCCGGCAAGAAGTTTTCTAGCTCATGGTTTTCCGGACGCAAAAACATATTGTATGCAAACATATTTGACCAGGCATATTCTGTAACCACTCTAATATTCATTTTGAAGTCATTATCAGCACAAGCAAAGGCATCGCGAACATAGACGTCTCGACCTGCGAGATAAGCCTTCATTCGGTCATAAATTGTGTCGAAATGCGCTTCACTAATACCTTTGTTGATCCCACCCCACCAAACGGCGTCGTTTGTTATTGAATCTTCAACGATAAATCTGTCTTGTGGCGAACGCCCTGTGAACTCTCCGGTGTCTATTGCTAAGGAACCTGTATTCGTTAAAAGGCCTTGCCCCTGAAGGATGGTATCTTCTATCAGTTCTGCAGGTGTTAAATTCCAAAATTGATTTCCAGTTGTTTTCAAACCTATTGAACTTCCGAGGTCAGCAGAGGAACCAAAATTCCCGAATAAATCCATAAAATGTATTTAAAGCCTAGGCTTATATTTCTTCTACAAAATTAGTGTTCGAACGCTGATTTAGACAAGTTTGACAATGCTTTTTACTAACAATAGGGTTTTGTTTTGTTAGTAAATTTATTACCATTTTAGCTTATAATTTTGTATATTAAGTAAGTGTCATTTATACACTATTTGATATGGCATGGGTTTTGATTTACAGTTAAGAAATACAACTATGAAACCTGTAAAAAACCATCGAATCACCTTCCTATCAAACGGACTTTTATTTACCTCGGCATTATTATTTGCCGCATTTAACTACTCTGAAAAGGACACCATAAATAAAGAATTAGACCGCGTTGAATCGACTTTAGTCAAATATGAAACGCAGGTCAAAGAAAAGCCAAAAAAAATAATTAAAACAAAAAAAGTAAAAATCAAAAAACCGATAAATAGTCGCACTAAAAAAATTGATCTCAAAAGTAAACCTACTTCAAAAATAAAAGAAGCGAAAAACAAACCGGATTCATCGAATTCAGTCACAATCTTACCAAGTCCGATAATCTTTGACAGTAGTGTGGTCTACAAAGTGATCCCTGTGAAACCAAAAGTCGTTGATTTCCCGGATCAAGAGGCACGATTTTCAGGTGGTCTTCGTGAAATGACAAAGTTTATTATCAACAATTTAGAATTAAATAGAATGACATTGTTTGGCTTCAATGAATTTTTAGTTCATGTTGAATTTGTGGTTGACGATTTTGGAGGTATACATAAAATCAAAGTTCAAGGTAAGCATGACCCTAGCATTATAAGAGAAGTAAAAAGAATGATTCAATCCATGCCAAAATGGATTCCAGGGGAAGTAAATGGTCGATCAGTCAGCACGAGAATGTACTTACCTATTCGTATTGACCTGCAATAAACTTGTTAAGAACTAAAAATTAATGTGCTAACTTTTGAGCATATTATTATTTAGATTCGCCTTGAATTAACAATACATGAAATACATACTAGCTTTTGTACTAATTAATTGGTGCTATTTCCACTCCACAAACGCTCAAACAAATAATAATACTCAGTTCGAGAAAGATTCTTTGCTTTACATCTTTCAAAACAACGATGACTTGTTGCCCTTAGACAAGCTCAATAGAAGTGTTTTTAGAACCGTTTATGGAAAAGACCCTTTGGGCTTTGGCGAGATGCTCAATAGGTTTACTATTGTTCCGAAAATTTCAAGAGATAGTATCTCATATTTTAAGCAATGTGAATCAAATGATGTTCATATTGTTTCTTTCATGGCGCCCGAAAATGATTCTATTTCAGCGATTGCACTAAACAGTTTTTTTCAGAGCCTTCAAAAAATCCCTAATGAAAAAATTATTGCTGTCTTATTTGGACTTTCAACCTCATATGACCCGAAACAAATAACTAATTTGCCTGCTTCAAATTGCACCTCTATTATCTACTGTAATGATACCAGTTCATTTGCCCAGAAGGAGGCCGCTCAAATGATTATGGGTGCAAGAGAAAACAGCCTTCCCGCCACGATTCATGCAGGTTTAAAATATATACTTGGTGTAAAAGGACTAAAACAGAAAGAAATTAAGACCAACGGGCGCTTGCGCTATGCAAATACAGCGTCAATAGGACTTGATTCAAATGCTCTTCTGGGTATAGATAGTATTGCATTAAATGGAATATCGGAAGGTGCCTTTCCAGGCTGCCAGGTGTTGGTCTCTATTAAAGGTGACATTATCTATCAAAAAAGCTTTGGTCATCATACTTATGAATCTGATGCACTCATCGTAAAAAACACCGATGTTTATGATATTGCATCAATCACAAAAATAGCGGGAAGCACACTCCTTGCTATGTATCTTGAGCATTTTAATCTCTTTAATGTAAATGATACCCTAGGTGCTTATATTCCTGAGTTAACAAAAGGAACTGCATATGAAAGGATTATCATTCGAGAAATGATGGCACACCAAGCAGGATTGAAATCATGGATCCCTTTTTATATCAAAACCTTAAAAGAAGGCGCCTTAAATCCAGAGATATACAGGGAGCGGCAAGATTCTTTATATTCAATGCAAGTCGCTGAAAATATATTTATTCATAAAGATTATACTGATTACATGTATGATAAGATATTGAGTAATCCTCTAGGTCCAAAAAAGTATAAATACTCGGACTTGTGCTATTACTTCACCCAAAAAGTTTTTGAGTCCATCATCGATGAAGGTCAAAACACCTTCCTACACCGTTCAATATACGCTCCAATGGGCCTTCAAAACATAAGATATACGCCATTGAACTACTTCGATAAAGACCGGATTGTCCCTACGGAACATGACCACAAATTCAGAAAACAACTCATACATGGTCACGTGCACGATCCCGGAGCAGCAATGTTAGGAGGTGTTGGAGGCCATGCAGGGATTTTTAGTAATGCTGCCGATCTTGCTTCAATAATGCAATTGTTCTTGAAGAATGGTAATTATGCAGGCAATCAATTCTTCACAGAAAGAATCAGGAAAAAGTTCACAAAAAAACAATATGAACGAAACAGAAGAGGTATTGGTTTTGATCGGCCCCGAGACAATGGAGGAGGTACTTGCGACAAATTAGCTTCTAGCTCAAGCTTTGGCCATTCCGGATTTACTGGAGCATTAGCTTGGGCAGACCCAAAAGATGAAGTTATCTTCATTTTTCTTTCCAATAGAGTCCATCCGAATCAAGAAAACTGGAAAATTCGCGACATGAATATCAGAACTGATATGCAGCACATCGTATATAAGGCTTTAGGACATTAATCCCTCACGCGATTTAAACCCATCAGTTTAAGAATTATTCTCGGAAGTGATTTACCGGGTTTTCTATCTTTTAAATGGATGTACCAACCTATTTTTTTAAGTATTGGAACTTTATGAGTCTCAACAAATTCAATCAATGTTCCGTCTGGATCCTCGACATAAGAGAATCTACCCCCTGCCTCACCCATATCGAATGTATCTGAGCTATCTACCGTAAATGCAAAACCTTTTGATTCACATTCTTTTTTTAGTAAATCCATTCCTTGGATATCGAAACAAAGATGAATAAAACCCCAGTCGCCCCAGAATCTATCTTTAAATATTTTCTTACAGTCTTTTCGGTCTATGGACTGCACCAATTCTATTGTAGAATCTCCCAATAGCGGTGCAAATGGCCCCGTTCTTTTGCTGCTATGCTTTAATAGAACGCGTCGAAACCTACCCTTTCCTGAGGGGAAGAAATTCAAATCCTCGAACGTGTCGGTGTGGTCATAAACAATCTCATCATAAGCAAGTATATCTTTATAAAGAGGTAGCGCTTTATCAATATCAGAAACTCCGATTATTGAACCCGCAACACCTCCGCACCTCGAAGGGTGCTTGGTATCCGAAAACCAGTCGGAAGATTCAATAACCTCAAATATATTTCCATTAGGTCCTTTTACGAAAAAATGCTCTCGATTGTCAGGCGTAAGAGCTACTTCAGATAATAAGGTTTCACCATTCTTAATCATATTAGAATGCGTGGCTCGCACATCACGACTCTTAATTTTACAAGCAATCATCCCATAATCGCCGAGCTGGAGTTCAAAATCAGCTTTCTCGGTAGTCCGAGAGGTAAACTGCCAAATTTCAAAACCGCCACCGCCATCCATACTTAATGCTAATGTGGCGGTTCGCGAATGGACTATTCCTCCTGTATAATCAATCATTAGTGGTGCATCCGCAGCTTCTTCAAAGATTCGAACATTGACACCGAAATTACGTCTATACCAAGACCAAGCTGCCTCTACATTAGGAACGCCAATACCCATTTGTTGAATGCCACAAATTCTCTTTTCCATAATCAATTTTTTATCGTATTGAACGGTCGTTAAAAATAATATATCCATAGCTCACCTGAAAGGAAAGTGGTTCATTTTGCTTTGGGAAATAATTTAATGTGGCCCTTATTGGACCAACAAGGCTATGAAATATGAAAGACCCCGAAGTTATAAGCTCGGCATCTTTAATAGGTTCGGCATAGGTGTATGATACATTTTGAAGCTTAGACAACAATAAAATAGGTTGATATAAATAACTATCAAAACGCAGCTCAAATTTCGAACTTAAGGAGAAAATAAAATTCAATCCTGCACCCATAAATTGAGGTGATCTAAATTCCGGAAGAAAAAAGGTCTTTGAATCGGGGATTAAATCAAAACTTGGACTTGATAATAATGAGGCGGTATAATTCGCGAACAAGGTTTGAGAGCTCCAAACGGCTTTGCCATTAACACCAAGATGGAATATTTTTTTATCTATCGGGAAAATCTGAAATTCAGTACTCAATGCAAGCCAACTATGACTCTTAGAAATAGTATCCTTTAAAAGAGAAGTAGAACCCGGGTAAGAATTTTCATAACCATTTACATATCGGGCTGAAAATTCAAAAGCACTGCCAGAACTTGAGAATTGCTTTCGATTCAATGAATTTTGCTTCAGCTTGTATGCAAATGAGTTTCCTTCGAATCTCGTAAAATCAGCAGTATCAATATTTGTAAAATCCTCAATTTGATAATAATCATCTTCTAGACCGAAGACTCTGAAATCTATTTCTGAATAAGAATTATTTCGAAATGCCAATTTGGCAGCAACACCTCCATACATTTCAAATTGCACTAAAAAGGAAGGTCTTACATCTTCAAAAAAAGTTGCGAAACTTCTGAAAAAATCCCAACGATTCATCGTGTAATAACCCGTTATTGAAATCGGCAAAGTAGTAGGTAGATCAATTTCAAAATCAGTTTTAATTGAGCCATAAAATTTACCAAAATAGGACTCAGCGCTGAGCGTGTAAGCACTCTTTCCTAAGTTTTGAAAACCTATACCAAGATAACCCGTATTCACAGGCCTTGATGAAAAATGACCACCAACGTCAATTGTAAACTCTTTTGACCTATTGACTCTAAGATCGAGGTGATAGCTCGAATCCTTCTTCAACGTTAAATTAGGGTACAGATACCACAATGATGGAGTTGCGTTTAATCGGAAATATCTTTTCTCAAAAACATCAGCATCAAGCACCTCGTTTTTTTTCTTTCGCATTAAACTTCGTTTCGCAAACACAACATCTTTATTATCTCGATCTGTAGCCCTAACTGATGAAACATTGAGAGGAATCAATGATGATCTGAATGCTTTCCTTTTCTTGTTAAGTTCATTTTTATCAACTCTTCTTGATATATATATCTTCAAAGAATCAATATGCTGTAATGCTTTTTGATACCCAGTTTGAATGGCCTCTTCTGCACGCTCGAATTCAAAAACACCAATATCAGTAATAGCATTAATTACCAATCCATCTGCGCAAGGTAAATCATAACTTGTAGGCGTTGTCATCATCGAGCGAAGCACTCCAAACATATCTCTCTCATCTGGTAGCTGCATATTACTTGAAACATTACTGCCAATTAAAAAATCTGGAGTAAAAGCGTCACACATTACATCTGAAGGGAAATTATTGTACATCCCTCCATCGAAATAAATTACACCATCTATTTTTATAGGATTCACATAAAGTGGATAAGTCATGGACGCGCGTACGACCTCATTCAAATTTCCATTTGAAAATACAACACTATTTTTCCCAAAAACATCAGAGGCTACACAACGAAATGGGACAAATAAGCGATCAAAGTCATGCTCTAAACTTGCACTTGTCAAACCTAATATTTTTAACATTTCAAAATCAAGTAAAGTCGGTGTCACCACATTTAATGGAATCGACTTCCTTACAATACTATCTTTTGCCAATGAGAAACCAATAGTTCCTGAATTTGGTGATGGTTCTCTAATCAACAATCTGTTTTCCGATCTCAAATTCCCTTTAGACATGATCAAAAAATCTTCAGAAAGAATAAAAATCTCTATCTCTTCAGGGCTATAACCGCAAGCATAAAGACCACCCACTAACGCTCCTGCTGAAGAACCTGTAATGTAATCTATGGGGATATTATGCTCTTCAAGCGCCTTCAATACCCCAACATGTGCAAGCGCAGAGGCCCCCCCACCGCTTAAAACAACACCGATTTTTTTCTGCGCAAAATTATTGTGTGAAAGAATTAAGACAAAAATTAGGAAGAAACTCGTTTTCAATGTGTTCTTTTGTAGGAAGAATTATAAAATTATATAAAATGAGTGGTACAATTCAAGGTTTCTCAAAAGAATTAATACTAACTGTTAAATGTTTTTTTGGGTTTGAAGAAACGCTGATTGAGGAACTTAATGAATTAGGCTACCAAAAAAAAGTCTCTAAACTCAATCGCGCTGTACAGCTTAAAGGAACCTGGAAAGATGTCTACTTTTTAAATCTTCACCTGAGATGCGCGATCTCCATACTTGTGGAAATAACAACCTTCAGAATAAAATCAGAAGATGACTTATACCAACAAGCGAAAAAAATTAATTGGTCCAATTTTTTTGATGTCAATAAAACAATCGCGGTCCGTGGTGCAATTTTCTCTGACTTGTTTACCAGTACGCATTATCCAAACCTACTTTTAAAGGACGCAGTAGTTGATCACTTCAGAGAAATAGATGGAAACAGACCAGATGTAGAGCTTAAAAGACCTCAAGTAATGTTAGATCTTTACATCAATAATTTTGAAGCGACAATATCTGTTAACACAAGTGGTAATCCTCTTTTCCAGAGAGGCTATAGAAGTACCGCAGGCGATGCTCCAATAAACGAGGTCGTTGCAGCAAGTTTGATACGCATGTCAGGGTGGGACCGTAAAACTACATTCATAGATCCGTTTTGTGGTTCTGGGACCTTTCTAATTGAAGCTGCTTTACTAGCCTCAGGAATCCCCTCAAATATAGAGCGTCAGCATTATGCTTTTAAAAACTTTAAGAATTTTGACGCTGAATTGTGGGATGAAACCTACAACAAAGCAACAAGAATTGTAAGAGGTTTGCCATGTGAGATTTTAGGTTCTGATATTTCAGATGAAATGGTTTTAAAATCGAGAAGGAATCTGAGGACTTTTAGTTTTGGTCGGTTTGTCAAAATAAGTGCCAAACCTTTCGAAGAGGTTACGACCACAAGTGACGAAAAGGTATTTATTTTAACTAACCCACCATATGATGTTCGAATGGATGCAGATGTTGAATTACTTTATCAAGATATAGGAACATGGCTTAAACATGAAATTAAGGACGGGAAAGCATGTCTCATTTCTTCAAGTATTGAAGGCATGAAATCTGTTGGACTAAAACCTTCAAGAAAGGTCAAAGTTTACAATGGTAATCTCGATTGCAGTTTTCGGATTTACGACTTATTCGAAGGAAAAAGAAAAGAAAGCCTTGCTTAATTATTTTCTTTTAGAAACATCGACATAATCTCTGTCGTTGTATCCCGTATAAATCTGACGCGGTCTTCCAATTGGCTCACTATTTTCAGTCATTTCTTTCCATTGAGCGATCCATCCTGGCAATCTTCCTATAGCGAACATAACTGTGAACATTTCAGTTGGAATTCTCAAGGCCTTGTATATGATACCTGAATAGAAATCAACATTCGGATACAAGTTCCTTTCTTTAAAGTAATCATCTTCCAAAGCTACTTTTTCAAGTTTCTTAGCAATATCTAATAGTGGATCATTTACCCCAAGCTTTTCGAGAACATCATCACAAGATTTCTTGATTATTTTGGCACGAGGATCAAAGTTTTTGTAAACGCGGTGACCGAAGCCCATCAATCTAAAAGGATCATTTTTATCTTTTGCTTTTTCAACCCATTTGTCTACGTTTCCACCATCAATGTGAATCTTCAAAAGCATTTCTATTACTTTTTGATTTGCACCGCCATGAAGTGGGCCCCACAATGCACAAATACCTGCAGAAATGGAAGAGTAAAGGTTTGCTTGTGATGAACCTACAATTCTAACCGTCGACGTAGAACAATTTTGCTCATGATCAGCATGCAGAATCAATAATTTATTTAAGGCATCAACAATTACAGGATCAATTTCATAATCCTCTGTTGGCATGGAGAACATCATGTTCAAAAAGTTCTCACAATAATCAAGTTTGTTGTGAGGGTACATGAAAGGATGTCTTGTTGAATTCTTGTAGGACCAGGCAGCTAAAGTAGGGAGCTTGGCTATCAAACGATGAATCGTAAGGTTTACAGCCTCCGAATTACGATCTGGGTTCTGTGATTCTGGATAAAATGTTGCAAGTGAAGAGACCATAGATGAAAGAACGCCCATTGGGTGTGCTTTCGCCGGGTAGGCCTCAAAAAAACGTTTCATATCTTCATGAACCAAAGTGTGTCTTTTAATACTTCTCTCAAATAATTGAAGCTCAATTGCATTAGGTAGCTCACCATATATCAACAGATAAGCAACTTCCATGAAAGAGGCATTAGCTGCCAACTGCTCAATCGGATAACCTCTGTATCTCAAGATTCCCTTTTCACCATCTAAGAAAGTAATCGCACTTTTAGTTGCTCCAGTATTTTTATAACCAGGATCGATAGTAATATAACCTGTTGAGGCCCTAAGTTTTGAAATATCAATTGCATTTTCATTTTCAGAACCAGTAACAATTGGTAAATCATGTTCTTTGTTGTCTAAAACTATCTTGGCTTTTTCACTCATGCTCTCGCTTACTTGTTTAGGTTTTAATTTATCTGGGTGCAAAAATACAAAAAAGACCCCTTTTATAAAAACACACGGAATTTTCTATACCGCAAATAGCAATAAAGGTTACAAATTGACTAAAGATTCTCTTTTATGTAATTAAACATCATTTGAAATAAATGATTCCTTGTATTCCCTCCATAAATACCATGATTTTTATTGGGATAAATAAAAAGATCAAATTGTTTATCTGCGGCAACCATAGCGTTAACCATTTCCATACTATTCTGATAATGCACATTATCATCAGCAGCACCGTGGATTAATAAATATTTTCCTTTCAGTTTTGAAACATGGTTAATTGGACTATTCTCATCATATCCTTTAGCATTTTCTTTAGGCGTTCGCATAAAGCGTTCAGTGTAAATATTATCGTAGTATCTCCAGCTCGTGACAGGTGCAACAGCTATTGCCATCTTAAAAACATCCGCTCCCTTTGTAATTGCTAAAGAAGACATGAACCCACCATAACTCCATCCCATTATACCAATTCTATCTTTATCAATCCAATCATAATTAGTAAGTGTTAAGGCACTATTAATAATGTCCTCTGTCTCATACTTGCCGAGTTCTAAGTACGTACTTTTTTTAAATTTAGCCCCTCTATACATTGTTCCTCTCGGGTCAACACAAAACACAACATAACCCTCCTGAGCCAGAAGCTGGTGATACATGTAATCACTACCATCCCAAGAATCCAATACTTCATTATGGCCAGGACCACCATATATATTGAAATAAACGGGATATTTTTTAGTCGAATCAAAATCATGGGGGAGAATCATCCACGTATTTAGTTCCTGGCCCGCAACTTGAATTGGTGCAATCAATTTTGGAGATAAATTGTAATCTTCTTTTAATTCACTTTCCAATCTTTTATTGTCTTCAAGCACCTTAACGAGGCGTCCCTTTGCATCTCGTAATGAAATAACAGGAGGAGTATTAGCGTTTGAATACGTATGAATGAAATACTTCATCCCTTCAAGAAATTCTGCATCATTATACCCTTTTATTGGGGTGATCTCACGCTTTTTCTTTCCATTCGTCTGTACTGCATAAACCGATTTTTGAGTAGCATGAGGTTCACTAGATGTAAAGAAAATTGTATTTGATTTTAAATCCAAACCAAGAAAATCAATCACATCCCAAGAGCCTTTGGTAATCTGAGAATGCTTCCCTTCAAAAGAAAGTTTGTAAATATGCTTGAACCCATCTAACTCACTCGTTCGTAATAAAGAATTCCCATCTTTTAAAAAGATTAGATTGTCATCCACATCAACGTAAGTCTCAGAACGCTCCTCAAAAATCATTTTTTGACTCCACTTTCCAGAATTAAGCTCAACGAGATGATATTTTAAACTACTCTGATGTCGATTCATAGATTGGACTATCAATTTGTTTTTCGCAGGAGACCATTCCATTCTCGGTAAATATTCATACTGACCGAGGAAAACTTCCTGAGTTTCTGCAGAATCTATTGATTTGACGTGAAGTGTCACCTTACTGTTTTCTTCCCCTGCCTTTGGGTATTTAAAATTATAATTTTCAGGATACAAGTTGTTGAAGAAGGTCATACTAAACCCCTTGACCTCGCGCTCATTAAACTTTAGAAATGAAATAAAGCGACTGTCGGGTGACCAATCATATGCTTTTAAAAGTGCAAACTCCTCCTCATAAACCCAATCAGATGTTCCATTTATAACTTCATTTTGTTTACCATCAGAAGTCAACTGACGAATCTCTCCCGTTTTTAATTCTTTTACGTAGAGATTGTTTTTGAAAATGTAAGATACATAATTTCCGTTTGGAGAGTACTCCGCTAACGTTTGTGGCTGATGGTCTATATCAAGGGGTTCAAGTTTTTTCGTTGCTCGGTCATACAAATGATAGTTTGCGCTAAAACTGTATCGATAAATACTATTGACATCAGATAAAAATAAAATTTTGGATTCATCCGAATTGAATTCGTAATCACTGTAAGTAAAACCTGAGTTCGGAACCTCAAAAATCAATTCTTCATCTTCAAATTTTGGCTCAAAAGATCTTCTGACAATAGAATTATCATTTTTTCTTACCGTGTATGAACTCCCGTCCAACATCGCGCGATACCCCTCGGCACGCTCTGGAAAATATGAATATTGTTTCCATATTTTCTCTACAGTGATTTTTTCCTGAGCCTGAATATTTCCGAAGTGAAGAATAAAAACACTTATTAAAAGCCTAATTTTCATTGTTTATTTTCTGTAAAGTTAATCAGGAATAGTATTTTTATCAAAAAATAAGCTTTAAAAATGGTTAAGGAATTCACTTATTTAAATTCATGTAAACACATCGAAAAGAACTTATTTTTTTGTATTTTTGAATCCATAACTAACAGAATAAATTTAAACAACTATGAATAAAACTTTACTTCTTTTCGCACTTTTAATTTCAAGTGTTTCATTTTCTCAACTTTCTGATTGCAGTGAGATTTTCATTTCTGAATATGTAGAAGGTTGGTCCAATAATAAGGCTATTGAGATATACAATCCAACAGATGCAGCAATAGATTTAGGTGCATACATGGTTGTACGTTATTCCAATGGTTCTACGAGTGCAAGTTCTGGGAACGCGGTCCAATTAACTGGAATAATTGAATCGGGAGATGTTCATGTAGGTGTTTTAGAAAAACTTGACGAAAATGGTGAAGGTCAAGAAGCTCCGATCTGGGATAGCCTGCAGGTTAAAGCTGATGCTTTTTACTGTCCTGAGTATAATGTCTCTAATGCATGGTATTTTAATGGTAATGATGCTGTTGTGCTCGCAAAAGGTACGATCAATGATATTAATAACTCAATAGTTGTTGATATATTTGGTAAAATTGGAGAAGACCCCGGTGTTGCATGGACCAGTGAATTTCCATTTACAGGTGCAGGTCTTGAGGTAACCAAGGACCACTCCTTGATACGAAGAGCTTATATTCTGAAAGGAGAAAATAATCCGGTGATTTCCTTTTTCGACCCTTTACTCGAATACGATTCTATTCCGGCGGTAGTCGAACGTATTGACGAAAATGGAGACCCTGTATTGGGAACAAGTGGAAATCCAATACTTGATGGTAATTGGGAGTCACTAGGATCACATGATTGCGATTGCGCGCTAGGAAATATTGAATCTTTTAACGAATCAACATTATCAATTTATCCTAATCCCTCTTCAGGAACTTTTAACTTGAAAAATATAGAAAATGTTCATTTAATTGAAGTAACGGATATACTCGGAAAATTAATTCTTTCTAAAGAGAACTCGCTTTCAAACACTGTTATAACTATCGACGAAAAGGTTGGTGTTTACTATATGGAACTGACTTTCTCTAATGGGAAAAAAGTAATACGAAAAGTGGTTATTAAATAATAAATTTTACCTTTTTCGATATGAAATTCTTTATTACCCTAATAACCTTGTGCTTTGCATTTCACCTCATCGCACAGCAAAGTTCTATCTCCGGATCTGTTACTGAATCCTTCACAAAAGGGGTTGTTGTTGGTGCAAAGATTGCGTTAGAATCAAACAGTGATGGTTCGGTTAACCTTGTTAGGTCTAATCTTGATGGACAATTCATTTTCGAAAATATTGATTCAGGTAACTATACCGCAACGGTTACCATGCTATCATTTGACACCGTCACTGTAGAGCTCGATATAGAGGTAGGGTTTAACACTTATGACTTTATAATGGGGGGCGGACAAGAACTCGAAGAAGTACAGGTGATTGGTAATTTAGCTGTGGATAGAAAAACACCCGTGGCCGTTACGAGAATTTCTACCAAGCAATTGGCTGAAGAATTAGGTTCAAGAGACCTTCCAATGATTCTAAATTCAACGCCAGGAGTGCATGCAACTCAACAAGGTGGAGGTGATGGAGATGCGCGAATAACAATTCGTGGATTTGATCAGAGGAATGTTGGTGTTATGATAGATGGGGTACCTGTGAACGATATGGAAAATGGTGCTGTCTATTGGTCTAATTGGTTTGGATTAGATGCAATAACAGGACAAATACAGGTGCAAAGAGGCCTTGGTGCAACGAAACTTGCAATGCCTTCTGTCGGAGGAACAATGAATATTTTGACGCAAGCCACTGGAGGAAAAAGAATGATTAAAGTCGCCCAAGAATATGGAACTGGTGACTTTTTAAGGACCTCCCTTGCCTACAAATCTGGAACACTCAAAAATGGTTGGGGTATTCTTTTTTCTGGATCTTACAAACAGGGAAACGGCTGGGTTGATGGAGCCAATACCCAAGGTGCCTTTTATTATTTAAAAGTCCAAAAGAAAATAAAAAACCATATTATATCTTTAAGCGGTTTTGGAGCTCCTCAGCAGCATGGACAACGTTCATATTCACAACCCATTGAATATTGGGATTCAGAGTATGCGAGAAGTATAGGAATTGCCGACTCCTCTATTGATACCGATAGAGATCGTGGACTTCAATTTAATCAGCACTGGGGCTATAGAGATGGAGAAACCTTCAATGAAAGAAGAAACTACTATCATAAACCCCAAATTACATTAAAAGACTTCTGGAAAGTCAATGACAAGTTATCTTGGTCGAATATTGCTTATACCTCTATTGGCCGCGGAGGGGGGCAGCGTTATTTCAATTCGGCTTCCACAATTATCCGTGATGAACAAGGGTTAGTTGACTGGGATACGATTATTTACAACAATCAATATAAAACATTATTCGGAAGTGTCTATTCTACAGCCGACCCCGCTTACGATGATAACCTTCTCAAATCATCTCAGATACTTTCAGCGTCTGTAAATAACCACTTTTGGGTAGGCGGTCTATCGCAATTCGATTATAAACCAAATGAATTCTGGAATATTGCAGGAGGATTGGATTACCGTTACTACAAAGGTGAGCATTATACAGAAGTTGTTGATCTATTGGGCGGCGAATACTTTATAAACGAAGCTGACCTCAACGCACCTACAACGATGAAAGTAGTTGGCGACAAAATTGCTCGAGAAGATCGACCTTACCAAAACCACAGAGATGGCCTTGTGCAATGGGCCGGAGCTTTTGGGCAAGCTGAATATTCTAAGGGAAAGTGGACTGCATTCATTAATACCTCAACCGTAACTAATTTTTACAAAGGTATAGATTACTTCAGGGCGAAGCAGCTTATGCTTGAAGATACGCTGATTGAAATTGGATATAGTGATACCGTGAACTACAATGGGCAGGAGTATACTCAAACATCTGAAGGGGTTGAAAATAATAGCACGAATTGGATTTCTCGAAACGGATTTACCTTCAAAACTGGAGCGAACTTCAATGTAACTGAATCGTCTAACGTATTTCTGAACTTAGGGTACTTAAATAGAACACCTCAGTACAGTAATGTTGTGGACAATAACACAAATACGTTTTTTGACAATCTAGTCAATGAAAAAATACTTGCCGTTGAATTAGGGTACGGTTTCCGATCAAAAAAATTAAGCTTAAATACAAATGCTTACTTGACAAAGTGGGAAAACAGACCCCTACCCTACGGTTTATCTGTACCTGACCCACTTGACCCATCAGAATTTATTCGTGTAAATGTTCCTGGAATGGATGCAATTCACATGGGTATTGAGACTGACTTTGCGCTTATTTTACACAAAAAACTAAGCTTTGAAGGTATGGTGAGCATAGGTGATTGGAGATGGGCATCAAAAGAAGATATTGTCATTTATGCGGATACAATTTCATTCGATGCACGAGGTGTTCATGTTGGAGATGCTGCGCAGTCTACTTATGCCGCTAGCTTGAGGTATGCATTTGTTAAAAATGGATACTTGAAATTAAAATATACCTTTTTTGATAGGTATTTTAGTGATTTTAATCCTAACTCCCTTTCTGGCGCTACAAGTGGTAAGGATTCTTGGCAGATACCTGCATATGGCTTACTAAGTTTACATGCAGGATATACAGTGAGATTTGAAAAAAGTCAATTGCGCTTTAAAGCTAATATTTTCAATGCTTTAAATACAGTTTACGTCTCAGATGCTAGGAACAACTATCACCTTGATGGTTCCGCTGATTTTGATGCAAATTCAGCGACAGTATTTATTGGTCAAGGTCTACGCTTCAACGTATCCGTTGGCTTTCAATTTTAATAATTATGAAAAAAATCCTAACCCTACTTCTGCTAACTTCTTGTCAATTTTTAATTGGCCAAACCATTGCAGATGCAAGAAACCAAAGTATCGGTCAGACCGTTACCATTAATGGTGTTGCTACAAACGGTGCAGAACTTGGCGCAATAAGATACATTCAAGATGAAACCGCAGCCCTTCCGGCATACGGGAATAACCTATCTAGCATTCAAAGAGGAGATTCAGTTTCCGTTACTGGAATTGTTTTTGAGTTCAGTGGATTACTTGAGCTTTCCCCTACAACCAGTTTTAATATCATTGGTCAAGGAACAATACCTGAACCCCTCTTAATTCCGTTAACTAGTGCAAATGAAGATCTTGAAGCACAACTGGTTCGGTTTGATAACGTAACTTTCGTTCAAACTGGTTTCTTTAGCACTGGAAGTAGTACAGTGCAAATTACTGACGGCACGAATACTCTGGATGTTCGCCTTAACGGCTCTACAAACATTGACGGTTCTGCTATACCAACAGGACCAGTAACAGTCGTTGGATTGGTCGGACAATTTAATGCCAACTACCAGTTAATCCCGAGAGATCTAGACGATATATTTCCCTATGTGGCACCTGCCCGGGAAATCAATCTTAAATTAGATGGTGTTAATGTACTAAACGATGGTTCATATGTTGTTGGTAATTCAAACACAACGACGATTACAATTGAAAATACGGGTTCAGAATCTCTTAGTATTACAGGTGTTGCGCTTTCTGGTATTAATGCTGCAGATTTTTCAACAGATTTAATACCAACAACGATACTTCCCACATCAAGTCAGGACTTCTCGCTGAATTTCTCACCAAGTACTATCGGATCTGTATTTGCTTCGATTATTATTGACAATGACGATAGCGACGAAAACCCATACACTGTGAATCTTGAAGCATTTGGTACGGATAATTTAGCCACTGAACCCACAATTAATGCAAGTGCTTTAAATTTCAATACAATTGAAGCCTATACTTTGGTAGGAGAATATCTAGCCGCACCAGATGCAGATTCTTACATCGTGCTGTGGAAAAACGGAAGTGCCATTACTGAAGAACCTCAAGATAGCCAAAGTTATTTACGAGGTGATTACATTGGTGATGCAAAAGTTGCCTATGTCGGAAATGGGACAAGTATCACGCCAAGAGGTGTAATCGCAAATCAAGACTACTATTTTAAGGTTTTCGCATTCAACGGTTCTGGTGGTTTTGAAAATTATTTAACCTCATCTCCTGCGAATAGTCAAGTAAGCAGCGGTGGCGAACAAATCGGAAACTATTATAATGGTATTTCTAGCTCCTCAAGCACATTACTTGCTGATCTCAATACTCTAATAAACCCCCACAATTACATCACTTATTTCCTTTACAAAACAACGATGATGAGCCAGTTTGAGGTAAAAGATACAACGAATGGTCAATCCTATGTCACCTGTTGTTATTCGGGAGAGAACAAAGTTTTCAATGATCCTTTTGATTGGTCAGATAACAATTATTCTAGGGAGCATACCTATGCGCATTCATGGATGGGTACATTCCCTTGTAATAACCCAGAAGAAAATGAATACGCTGACCAGCACAATCTGTACCCCGCAAACTTACCCAATGCTAACTCTCCAAGAAGTAATTTACCACTTGAAGACATCACTGGTGATGTTGTATTTAATTACTTAGAAGGAAGTGTAGGATACAACGAAAACAACCAATTGGTCTATGAACCAAGAGCATCGCACAAAGGAAATGCAGCACGTGCTATTTTTTATATGGCAACATGCTATACAGGCAATGGCGGAAACAACTGGGCAGTACCTACAAATCAAAACGCGGCTTCTTTAGTTGAATGGCACTTTAATGACCTTCCAGATAGTTACGAAATTGCAAGGCATGAATATATCTTTAACCTTCAAGGAAACAGAAACCCCTATATAGACTCCGTTAATTTTGCTTGTCACATTAATTTCTCAAATATGTCATACGATGCTGAGGGTTGTGGAAGCATGGGATTGGCTACAATCTTAGATGCAAACTTTTCAGTATTCCCCATACCGAGTGTAAACAAAATATTTGCCCAAATAAATGGAGAAAAAATCAATTCTTACGCATTAATCAATGTCGAAGGAAAGTGTATCCAGAAAGAATCCAATTTGAATGTATCAGTTCTAGAATTAAATGTTACAAATTGTAACGCTGGAACCTATATGTTAAATGTTACCACAACACGAGGTTCAGTTCAAAAGAAAATAATTATTGAATAATCCTTTGCGCATACTGTTTCTTTTCATCTTTGGTGTTACTGCTTTTGCATGCACCCCAAAATTATTTATTGAATCAGAACAAATAAAGGTTATTAATCTGCAACAAGAAGATACAGCCTTAAACGCATTTATTTCACCTTATAAAGCGGAAATGGATCAGCAAATGAATGTGAAAATAGCTGAATCTAAACATGATTTCCTTATAGCTAGACCTGGATCCAACCTTATGAATTGGATGGCAGATGCAGTTTTTGTAAATCAAACGAAAAATAAAAGATTAAGCCTGCCTGTGTTTTGTTTGCTAAATACAGGAGGTATTCGTTCTAGTATTGGGGTTGGAGATGTTAAACTGCAAGACTTATTTAAGGTAATGCCCTTCGACAACACATTAGTATGGGTAAAACTTCCTATGAACACGTTGAAGAAAATAGAGACCTATATCAATAGCTCTGGTGGAGAACCCATATCCAATGCGATCGTTGAAAATGGTACGCTGATAATACAAGGTTTTGAAAAAGAATATGACTTTTTTTGGATCATTACCTCGAACTATTTGTCCAATGGTGGTGATAATATGTCATTTTTTGATGATGCGATTGAAACTATAGAAACAAAGCAACTGATTCGTGATGTGCTCATTGAAGAAGCTCAAATTCAGAAAGTCTTACAAAACGATTCTAAATCTCGAATAAGATGAAGAGACGGTCGTTTTTAAAAAAAATCGCCTTAATATCAACGGGCCTTGTACTAACAGATAAAGCTTTAGCCTCTTCAAACCACTGGAATAAAAAAAGAGAAAAACTCATTATCCTTCATACCAATGACACCCATTCCAATATTGAGGCATTTCCAGATAACCATTCAAAATATCCTGGCATGGGAGGCATATCCAAAAGATATGCTCTGATTCAAAAAATAAGAAGCGAAGAATCGCATGTCCTCCTATTAGATTCGGGCGATATTTTTCAAGGCACACCATACTTTAACACCTTTAATGGTGTCTTAGAAATGAAATGTATGACTAAATTAGGTTATGATGCCTCAACCATGGGCAATCATGACTTTGATATAGGGATGGATGGATTTCTAAAAGCTAAAAAGCATGCGGATTTCCCATTTCTATGTGCAAATTATGATTTCAGCAAGACAATTTTAAAAGATGCTACACAAAGGTTTAAAATATTTGATAAAGGTTTTATAAAGGTTGGAGTTTTTGGAATTGGTGTAGAACTTAATGGACTTGTTCCTCGAACGGCATACGGTGATACGGTATACAATGACCCGATATCAATCGCAAACGCAACTGCAACAGAACTAAAAAACTTAGGCTGCGATCTTGTTATTTGCCTATCACATCTTGGATTTGAGTATAAATCCACGAATAAGGTTTCGGACATGACCTTAGCTGAAAATTCAAACAATATAGACATAATATTAGGTGGGCATACACATACATTTTTGGATGAACCGGTTGTAAAACGAAATATGTCAAATAAAAATGTTCTAATCAATCAAGTAGGTTGGGCAGGGATCCAACTCGGTCGCATAGATATTGACTTGAAAAAAGCCTTTATAGGAAAACAAAATGTCGTGATTCGTTAAGAGAGCAATGGGTTTCAACATTCCATTTTAACGATTGTATTTTGTAACTTCCGACCATGTGGTGCAAAATTTACATAATGGTCGTTGTTCTACTCTTAACAATTTCTTGTCAAAAAAGAACAAATATAAATACCATACCCAATGATGTCGGTACGCTTGTCGTCGATGGTTGTATAGAAACAGCGCGTAACCCATTAGTTATTCTCTCCCAATCAGCTTCGATTTATAGTCCAACTGATCTCGAAACATTTCTTGAAAATTTTATTTTTAACGCTGAAGTTAAAATTGTAAATGAGTTGGATACTTTTGACTTAACTCTTAAATCAATCGGGGAGCTTGATACCTTACATCAAAAAAAGGTTGCAGAAATGTTAGGGTTAAAAAAACATAAACAAGTCGTTGACCTCCCAATACTCGTATACAGTTCGTCAATTTTATTCGGGGAAGTAGACCAAAACTATGAACTTATTGTCGATTATAATTCAAAATCATATTCAGGCACAACCTTAATTCCATCAACCACCGTGTTGGATGACCTCTATTGGAATATTGAACCTGAAAGTATTGAATATGGTTATTCATGGGGTAGGCTCAAAGATCCGATAGGTCAATATGATGCTTATAAATGGGAAGTAAAAAGACTTAACCTCAGAGAAAATGGAAAGCCAAAAGACGATATCTACATGACAACTAGCGCTGCTTATTTCGATGATGAATTTTTTGATGGTCTTAGTTTTGATTTCCCCTATGAAAACCCTATGCCCAGGAGAGATTCTACCCATCTAAAAGAATTTAAAAGGATGTATCGACTTGGAGACACGGTTGTTGTTAAATTTTCGAAAATGGATAATACAACCTATACCTTTTTTAAAAGCAAAGAGAGTCAGCTATCAAACGGTGGAAATCCATTTGCTACTCCTATTAATATACCGAGTAATATGAAAAATGGAGCTCTCGGTGTTTGGGCAGGATTAAGTCCACATTATGATACTTTGTACTGTTATCCCTAAAAGAAACCATCTGATTTCACTATCTTTGCGACCAAATTAATACTATGTCACAAGATAACGTTCGTGTTAGGTTTGCACCATCTCCAACAGGGCCTCTTCACATGGGAGGTGTTAGAACCGCCCTTTATAATTATTTGTTTGCGAAAAAAAATAATGGAACATTTATTTTAAGAATCGAGGATACAGATCAAACAAGATTTGTTCCCGGTGCACAAGACTACATTATAGATGCATTCAAATGGTGTGGGATTTCTCCTGATGAAGGCCCCGGAATCGGAGGTTCTTTTGGTCCCTACGTTCAATCGGAGCGGAAAGATATCTATAAAGAATATGCACAAAGGTTAATTAACGCTGAAAAAGCTTATTATGCTTTTGATACAGCTGAGGAATTAACCAAAATGCGAGATGAGGCCAAGAAAATGGGGATGCCTAACTGGCAATACAACGGGGTGAGTAGAATGAATATGAGAAATTCACTTACACTCCCTCAATCAGATGTAGAACAACTGATTGCCTCGAAAACGCCTTATGTGATCAGAATGAAAATGCCTAGAAATGAAGATATTCGTTTTGAGGATGAAATTAGAGGATGGGTTGTTGTCAATACAAACAACTTAGATGATAAAGTCCTATTCAAAAGTGATGGAATGCCTACTTATCATTTGGCAAATATTGTGGACGATCATATGATGAAAATTAGTCATGTCATACGAGGTGAGGAATGGTTGCCCTCTGCTCCTCTTCATGTTTTGCTTTACGATGCGCTAAATTGGGAACCCCCAAAATTTGCACATCTACCTCTTTTATTAAGACCCGATGGTAATGGTAAATTATCAAAAAGAGATGGTGATCGATTGGGTTTTCCTGTCTTTCCGTTGAATTGGACGACGATAGATGGTGAGTTATACTCTGGTTATAAAGAAAAAGGCTACTTCCCAGACGCTTTTATTAATATGCTCGCTTTTTTGGGTTGGAATCCAGGTACTCAACAAGAGATATTTTCATTACAAGAGCTATCTGATACGTTTGGACTTGATCGTGTATCTAAGGGCGGTGCGAAGTTTGATCCAGAAAAAACAAAATGGTTTCAACAACAATATATCCGGTCGAGTTCTTCTGAAGATTTAGCTGAAATGCTCAATGATGCCTTTCCGTCAAAATTAAGTACTGTAGAGCGCATCACAATATGTGAATTGATGAAAGAACGTGCGACATTCGTCTCCGATATCGTCGAAGATGGTGCCTATTTATATCAAAAGCCAATAGGTTATGATAAAAAAGTACTTTCTAAAAAATGGAAAGAAAACACTCCAAGGTTAATACAAGAATGGCAGGGAATTATAGAAAGTATAGATGACTTTACTTCAAGTAATATTGAGTCAAAGTTTAAAACTTATTTAGAAGAAAAATCGCTCGGTTTTGGAGCTGTGCTATTACCTTTTAGACTTCTTGTTACAGGTGTAGGAGCTGGTCCTGGAATGTTTGATATTGCAGCTTTTTTAGGTAAAAAAGAAGTTATTAGTAGAATGACCTCTGGCCTTCTAGAAATTGAGAAAATAAAAAATGAAGCATAGCATTAACGTCGAAGATATTAAACTCTATGCCTATCATGGCTGTATGGAGGAAGAAGGTCTAATTGGAGGGCACTACAGTGTTGATGTTCTCATTGAGACAGATTTTTCAAGTGCTGCAGAAAAGGATGACCTTAACCAAACTGTTGATTACGTATGGGTCAACCAAATCGTTAAGGAGGAAATGGCCATTCGCTCAAAACTTATAGAAACTGTTGGACGACGCATTATCAATAGACTGAAAGAAACAGCAACGAATTCAGAATTCAAGGTGGTAATTAAGAAGCTTAGACCACCCATCGATGGGGATGTTACTTTAGTTTCTATTGGAATCGATTCTAGGGATTAATTATTGGGCCTTTTGGAGGTAATTGAGCCCAGACTCAAGGCCTGTTCGATAATCCAAAGCTATACTTTTAACTGAGTTTGTAAAGATCTGAGTGTTTAAAGGTGATTCAGGGGCTATCTGCTGTACCTTAATTTCATTAGGAAGTGTCTCGATGTAGTCTAAAGCCGCCTTTATATTGAGCTGAAAATTTTCGACATCCTCAACAATTTTTTCACTCGCTCTCAAAAACTTTGAAACGATATATTCTGGTCTAAACATCCCTGGATTAAAACCATAATGAGTGGTTCTTATGAGAACGATATCTGTCGCACCATTTTCAACAGCCCAACGAATTGGAATAGGATCTGAAATACCACCATCGGAATAATCAATGCCATTAACTCTGTGTTTTCCTTTCGTCAACATTGGAACAGTACTAGCCGCAATAGTCATATCAATCCAGTTTTCACGAGTGGGTTGCAAATAATGTGACGTTCCCAATTCACTATCCGTTAGCACGATATAATAATCTTTGGTTAATAGTTTTTCGCATGCTATATCGAAATCAAACGGAAATTCTTTTTCTGCAATTTCCTTAAAAAAGTCCAAATTCATTAAACCATCGCTAAATGCCTTACTGTATTTAATAAATCTTTCATCCTGACAAAGCATTCGCATACACTGATAAAAATAGCCGTACTTTTCACTTAAGAAATAAGAAATAGCAATACTTCCACCCGAAACACCAACATAGGCATCATACGGATCATGCCCCACAGAACGAAAGGCATCTAAAACACCACCAGTAAAAGAAGTTTTAAATCCTCCCCCTTCTAAGATGAGTACTTTTTTTCCGCTAAATATACCTTTAGAATTCATTTGATAATTTGATTATAAGCTTACTTGAGATAAAAGATAATCCTTAAGTTTAGCGAAGGCTCTCGCCCGATGACTGAATGTATTCTTCTCATCAAGTGACATCTCTCCAAAAGTTAATTCTGAACCAAAAGGTTTGAAAATTGGATCATATCCAAATCCTTTTGCTCCCTGTCTTTCTCGAACAATACTTCCTTCTACTATACCTTCAAATTGCTTTGTTTGTAAACCACTTTTATACGTAATCACTGTCCTAAACCTTGCTTTTAAATTAGCAGAGGCACTTAGATTTTTTAAAAGCAAAGCCATATTCTTTTCTGAATCATATGCTGGTCCGGCATATCTTGCTGAATAGACACCAGGAGCTCCATTTAATGATTCAACCTCAAGACCTGTATCATCCGCAAAGCATGCTCTTTTAAAATGGTCAAAAACTGCATCCGCTTTAAGCATTGAATTCCCTTCCAAGGTATTCGCCGATTCTATGATTTCTTCTGTAAAACCCAATTCTTTCAAGCTTTCAACTTTAATATGATTGCCCAGAAGCTTTTGAAGCTCTATGGCTTTATTCTCATTTAATGTTGCAAAAATCAATTTCATTTAACTAAATTTAAAAAATCAGAAGTATAGGCTAAAACAGAATAGTTCAACTCTACTATTTTCTTTCCGGCATTACCTAATCAGATATATTCACTCTTGTTTTTAATTAGATTTTAATAAACTATTCATGCCTACCATGGCTTACCAAATGGAAGTTATATCGGGCTTTTGTGAGTCAAGTTATATATTACAAAACCTGAGATTGACCAAAGAATATGTCATTCCATCATAAGAAAGATACAGTATATGTTTCTCATAAAACAAAGATATCATTCTTAAAAATATGCCGTATAACCAAAATGAATTTTACTAGATCGAAAATCTACAGGATTATCTAATTCTCTTCCAATTGCATACGTAATTGCAAAAACACCTATGTTTGAGCCAAAAGAAATGCCACCTCCAAATCCAAACGGATAATCAAAATAATAATCTGTCGCCGTATTTTCATAAAAGCTTTGGTCAAAAAACAAAAACAAATTACTACTCTCGTCAAGTAAAAATCGATATTCAAAAGTCAATTGTGCTTTTGTAGATGCAAAAAGCTGTTCCTCATTAAAACCTCGCAATGTATTGAGTCCCCCAAAACGATACAATTCATTTTCAAATATTTTTTCACTCGAATAAAAATCAAAAGATGTTGCAAAATGGAGAATATGTCTAGGAAGAATAGGGAGAAACTCACGATACAAAAGGTGACCGCTATAAGTTGTATTTTTTTTATTTTGAACCTCAGTCGTATCATTCTCACGGACACGTTGACCAATAGATATTTTAGCATGGAACATTCGTCCCTTACTTGGATTGACTAGGCTATTAAGTTTTTGTTTAGAAATAGAAATACCATATGCATTCGATCTATAACCACTTAGGTTCGAGAATTCAGAACTAGATTGTGCACCACTTAAAATACTTGATGAAATAAACCTGTAGTGCGCCCGAAGCTTAAATCCATTGGCAATTGTGTATAATATATTGAGCTCCGTATTCAAATCGACAAAAGTAGAGTCTCTTTTGTATAATAACAGCTGTGATTCAACCCCAAATGGAGATTGAAATAAATAAGGATAGTTGAAGGTTAAATTCATTCTTTGCGTTTGAGGCTTAATACTTCTCCAATTGAATTTTAACAACTCTCCTTTCTTGAGCGCATTCTCCAATTTTAAATTCACCTCACCTGTAACAGCCATTTTTTGACTGTTGGGATTTGGTTGTAATCCAAGCGCTCCTCGCAAGAAGCTAACCTTTATTGATTTGATGTAAACAAACAACTCAAAACCATCCGAAGTATACATTATTTCCGAAGGTTTAATACTTGATAAAAATGAACATTGCTCTATTTTCGTATCTATCTCTCCTACCTTTAGTTCTGCATAAGCTTCATTTAATTTATAGTTAATAATTCCCTGAATTGCTCTTTGAGAAATACTTGAATCGCCTTTAATATGTATTTTCTTTAAAGTATAATATTGCCCTTTATCAACTTTCAAACTTGCTGTTATTTGCTGAGATAATATAAGAACAGAGTCTAATGAAATTTTGACGAATGGAAATCCCAGGTTGGCGTAACTCAATATTTGTGATTCAAGATAATCTCCAAGCTCCCCAGGTGTAAAACGTAAAAATCCCTTATTCTTTTTAAAAACACTCAGCTCTGCTGATTGAACACCTCTTAATATAATCTCCTCATATTGTCTACCCTCATCGATAATCAAAACCTTATTCTCGCGATCTAGGTTAATTTGATGTAAGAAGTAACCCCGCTCAATTAATTCCTTACTCAGGGCTCGAAAATTTTTATCTGAAGTGTAGAATAATGTGGTATCAAGCTTTAATTGCTTTGGGAACTTTTTCTTGAGCGATATGTTGCTAAATTCCAGTGTGTAGTCTTGCTGTCCTAGAACTAATGAATTCCCTAGAAGCATCATAATACCGATCAATATGAAAACACGTAACTTCACTTAGTTCTTTCTAGGTAATAACGTATAAAATTCAATTTTTTGTATCCCATCTCCAAGAAAATTTAAATAAAATTGTAACTTTATAATGATTGGGCTCGTTATATTGAACACGAACAATACATTTATACTACTATGAAAACTAAAGCAACATTACTATTTCTACTAGCCTTTGTAACAACAATTTTAATTTCTTGTGGATCGGGAAAAACAGCGAGCTGTGATGCCTATGGAAGTATCAATCAAGATATTGAAAACCAAGAGTTAGTTTCAAAATAAGGTTTTAACCTAAAAACATTTAAGACAAGCGTCTCAAATGCATATCCATTGCGGATTGTATTTTGAACGCTTCTTTTTTTGCCCCAACTTTGAAATCTTCGGTCGTATCAGCATAAATTATACCTCTAGAAGAGTTCACAAGTAAGCCACAATCTGAATTCATACCATATTTCACTACTTCATCAAGAGAACCACCCTGCACACCTACTCCTGGTACCAAGAAAAAATGATTTGGAGCCAAAGCTCTTATCTTTGCAATATCAGACGAGCGTGTGGCACCTACAACAAACATTATCTGTTCAGACGTGCCCCACTCTATACATTTTCGAACGACGGATTCAAATAAAGGTGTCTTTTTAGATTCAATAAACTGAAAATCTTTTGCACCTTGATTCGACGTCATCGCCAAAACAACTGCCCACTTATTTTCATGGTTCAAAAAAGGCTTAACACTATCAGAGCCCATGTAGGGGGCAATTGTTAACGCATCACAATTATAGGTTTCAAAAAAAGTTTTTGCATAATACAAAGAAGTGTTTCCAATATCTCCGCGCTTGGCGTCGGCAATTACTAAACAATCCTTTGGGATATATTCAATAGTTTTCTGAAAAGATTTCCAGCCTTGGATACCCAGACACTCGTAGAAAGCTAAATTTGGTTTATAGGCTACTGCAAAATCTTTTGTAGCATCAATAATACCCTTATTAAATTCAAATACCGGATCCTCTAGTTCCAAAAGATGTTTTGGGATTTTTACCAAGTCCGGGTCTAAACCGACACAGAGAAACGATCGCTTCGTTCTTATTTGCTTAATCAGTTCGGATCTTTTCATTCTGTTTCACCCTTTAATTTCTCAGCATTCTCAGCCATCTTCAAAGCATCGATCATGTCCTGAATATCTCCATTCATGAACGAACTCAAATTATACATGGTTTTATTGACTCTGTGATCGGTAATTCTTCCTTGTGGATAATTATAGGTACGAACTTTTGCAGATCTATCACCAGAAGCAACCAGCGTTTTTCTATGCGCCGCACGTTCGTCATTAATTTTGTCTAATTCAGCCTGATAAAGCCGTGATCTTAAAACCGATGTCGCTTTTTCTAGATTTTTATGTTGACTTCGTCCATCTTGGCATTCAACAACTACACCGGTTGGGATATGCGTCAACCTTATGGCTGATTCCGTTTTATTTACATGCTGCCCCCCTGCACCTGAAGCCCTAAATGTATCGCGTCTAACATCTGTCATATTAAGCTCAAAATCTACCTCTTCCGCTTCTGGAAGAACTGCAACAGTGATGGCAGAAGTATGAACACGGCCTTGAGATTCAGTCTCGGGGACACGCTGAACACGGTGTGCACCGGATTCAAACTTTAATGTTCCATAAATACCTTCACCCTCAACACTCATCGAGATTTCTTTATATCCCTTAACTGTGCCCTCAGACGAATTAATAATATCATGCTTCCAGGACTTTTCTTTAAAATACATAGTGTACATTCTGAAAATATCCTCAACAAATATGCAAGCTTCATCCCCACCAGTTCCTGCACGTAATTCAATAATCACATTTTTATCATCTTCAGGGTCTTTTGGAATAAGCATCACCTTTATTTCCTCTTCCAATAATGGTCTCTTCTCATCCAGTTCGTTAATCTCCATCTTCGCCATATCACGCATTTCATCATCAGTTTCACTCTCAAGGAGCTCACGGGCGCTTTTAAGATTAGATAGTAAATTGCTATAGATTTTGTACGTTTGATCGAGGGTCTCTAAATCACGATACTCTTTATTAAGTTTCACATATCGTTTCATATCCGCTATAATATCAGGATCTGTAATTAGATTACCCACCTCAATAAATCGAAAATGAATCGCCTCTAGTTTTGTAAGTAAATCAGACATATAACAAATGATGATTGGAATGCTAAAATAATTATAATATCACGAAAGAAATCCTAGTACACAAAAAAATGCCACACTTAAGTGTGGCATTCGCATAAATATGTATTTGTATTGTCTAGGTGTCAATTGACCCTTGAACTCGCTTCATAAAGTCATTCAACGCAGATTTTTTATCGCTGCCCTGTTTTATCGCTTGGTGAACCTCTAATGCACCTGACAAATTTGACAATAACTCTCCTATAACATCAAGTTCCTCATCTTTTAAAGACTCAAGTTCAATAAGGTTCTCAAGTGTTTCTATGGACTCAACGACGTAATCTTCATCGTAGTTTTCCATAAAGGTAACAACATGCTTAATTATTGGCAATCGCATTCAACACCTGTTCTATAGTTTCTATTTTATTACCTTGCGCCTCTTCTACAAGAACTCCTTTACTGAAACTTGCAAAGGTCGGTAAATTGCTTACGTTGGCTAATTTTCTTGAATTCGGATACTTCTCCGCATCTACATAAACAAAAAGTATGTCCTCATTTTCACGGGAGAAACGCTTAAACTTCGGTTTGGTGATTTTACAATTACCACACCATGTGGCACCATATTGAACCATAACTTTGTCATGCTGCTCAACTTGCGCTTTTAAGTCATCTGAAGTCGCTTCAACAAACATTTTTAGTGCTTGCTTAAATAATCGGCAACACCATCTCTTGTAGCATCCATCGCATCTTTTCCTTCTTCCCAATTTGCAGGACATACTTCACCATGCTTTTGGTTGTGCGCATAGGCATCAATCAATCGAAGCACTTCATTTACATTTCGACCCACAGGGAAAAAGTTTACAGCCTCGTGGAAAACAAACCCTTCTTCATCCAAAAGATATGTTGCTCTGTATGGGATATTATCTCCATCTCCTGGCTCTTCATCAAATAAGTTAAAATCAAGAATATCCAATTCCATTGCAAGAACCCTTGTGGAATCGGCAATTAATGGAAATTGAACACCTTCAATACCACCATTTTCTTTAGAAGTACTTAGCCAAGCAAAATGAACCTCTGCCGTATCACAAGATGCTCCTATTAAAATTGTATTTCTTTTTTCAAATTCTTTTGAAGCTTCTTGAAATGCGTGAATTTCTGTTGGGCATACAAAGGTGAAATCTTTCGGATACCAAAAAAGACATACTTTCTTTTTATTATCTATTGCTTGTTTAAGAACATTGATTTGAAATGCATCACCCATTTCATCTATTGCCTTCACTGACATGTCTGGGAATGTTTTACCTACTAGGGCCATAATTATTGTTTTAGATTATTAATTTATTTTCTGCACACAAAAAAGGAATTTACAAAATTATCTCTATTAGTGTAAATTAGTATTTTATTCTTCACTTTAAATAACAATAAGTGAAATACTATTGTTTTACCGGTTTAAAGAAAAGATACTCAACTACTTCTTAGATGCCTTTTTTACGAAGTCATCGTAGGACAGTTTCTTTTCTTTCATAGGAACATTTGCCTGGAAATAGTCCGAAAGTTTCTTTTCAGTAATGCGATCATAAATACCATTGACTTGCTCTTTGTCCTTTAACAAGCGCATAGCGGTTTCTGAAAGCTCTTTATCATCTGGAACTGGCATACCATACTGAGCATAATTGGAAACAAGTAAAGATTTTGTGAAATCCATAACTTCCTCATTTGAAATCTGAATATCGTTTTCTTTGAAAATTCTACCCTGAATTAACTGCCATTTCATCGATTTTAAGTAACCGTCAAATTCCTTATTTAAAGTTTCATCATCAATAGGCTTTTCATTAGATAACTTAATCCATCTTTTCAGAAAAGATTCAGGTAAAGACATTTTCGTTTTATCCATCAAGAAATCATATACGGATTGTGTGAAAAGTCGGTCAGAATCAGTCTTGAACATATTTTCAAGATCCGTCGTTACCTTAGCTTTCATATCCGACTCGGTCTTCACATTTTGATTCGGAAATAATTTGTCGTAAAGCTCTTCGTTTAACTCCGCCAATTCCATTCTTTTAATGTCATTTACTGTAAACTTGAATTTTTTTGAGATTCCAGCTATGGCAGCTTCCTCAATTCCTAACATTGACGCCAAGTCTTTTTCATCTTTTGATACCGTTCTAGGATCTAATTCAATGGCAGCGTCTACTTTTATACCCATTAGGGATTTTGTAGCTTTCTTATCTTTTATGAATTCCATTGAAATAGTGGAGTTATTCTCCACACCATTCTCTTTTGGTGCACCAGATGAGTCAAGCTCTCTGAAAAGTCCCATAACCATGTCCTTTTCTCCAACTTCAGGAGTGGATTCCATCTTACCGTATCTTCTTCTTAGATCTTCAATTTGATCTGAGATTAATTTATTATCAACCTTTACAGCAAAGTACTCTATACTCTTTCTTGAGGAAAATGGGATGTCGAATTTCGGAGAGAAACCGATTTCATACGCAAACTCGAAATCTCCAGGATTTTCCATATCACCCTTAAAGGTTTCATCGGCAGTTGGTATTGGATTACCAAGAATTTCTAACTTCTCCTCCTTAATAAACTTATAAAGACTATCGTTTGCTAGTTTATTCAATTCTTCCGCTAGCACAGATTTACCATACTGCTTTTGAATCATCCCAAAAGGAACTTTACCAGTTCTAAAACCAGGGACTTTTGCAGACTTGCGGTACTTCTCCAAAGATGCTTTCACAATGTTTTGATAATCTTCAGACTTGATTTCTACCTTTAAAACTGCATTCAGCTTATCAACGCTTTCCTGTAATACCTTCATTTTTATGATTTTTTAAATAAAAAAGGTCCCGTTTGGTAAAACGAGACCTAAAATGGTGCGGATGGAGGGACTCGAACCCACACACCTCACGGCACTAGATCCTAAGTCTAGCGTGTCTACCAATTTCACCACATCCGCATAACTCATTTAGCTCGGAAAAACCTTGCTACGCCTTAAACTTTTTCAAAGCGGTTTGCAAAGATAATTTTTTTTAATAAATATGAAAAATTAGTTTCTTGAATTTTGAATGTTTGCTCTAATTTCCTTCATAAACTCAGACGCGTAAACAAAATTGGTGATTTCTGGATTATCTGTCGTTATAATTGACTTTTTATCTCCTTGCCACCATCGTTTGCCTTGGTATATGAAAAGGACATTCTCGCCTATCTCAATAACAGAGTTCATATCGTGAGTAATCACTACAGTTGTCATGTTGTACTCTCTTGTAATATCTTGAATTAGACCATCAATAACTATTGCGGTTTTTGGGTCTAAACCTGAATTTGGCTCATCACAAAACAAATACTTAGGATTCATTGAAATCGCACGAGCGATACCAATTCTTTTTTGCATACCTCCACTACACTCTGAGGGCAGTAATCTATTTTTACCAACCAGGTTCACCCGTTCTAAACAAAAATCAACACGACTTTGTATTTCTTTTTTTGACATTTTGGTAAACATTGTTAAAGGGAAACCGATATTTTCCTCAACATTCATTGAATCAAATAATGCAGAACCTTGAAAAAGCATTCCAATTTCTTGCCTGAGCTTACTTTTTTCGGTACTGCGCATTTTTGTAAAATCAGAATCCTCATACAAGATTTCTCCTGAATCAACCTCATGAAGACCAACCATACATTTTGCAAGAACTGATTTACCCTGGCCCGACTGACCAATAATTAAATTCACCTTTCCTTTCTCAAAAACCGTGTTGATATCAAATAAAATTTGGTCCTCACCGAAAGATTTGTTCACTCCTTTGATTTCAATCATTACAGAAGGAGTAAATAGGTGAGCAAGAAGTTCATGATTAGAATCGCTACTGTACTACTCACTACAGCTTGTGTTGAGGCCTTACCCACGTCAAGAGAACCACCTTTTACATAATATCCGTAGTAAGAAGATATCGAAACAATTAAGAATCCAAAAAAGATCGTCTTAATCAGCGCATAGGTTATGTGGAACGGATTAAAAAAAGATCTTATACCCAACACATAGGTTTCAGTGGTAGAAAGGTCAGAAAATATTAGTGCCAACCAACCACCTATAAGTGATAAAGCCATTGAAAAAATAACGAGTATCGGAAAAAACAAAACCGCACCTATAATTTTCGGCAACACTAAGAAATTTAAGGAATTCACACCCATGATCTCAAGAGCATCAATTTGCTCGGTAACGCGCATTGTGCCTATTTCCGATGCAATGTTGGAACCAACCTTACCTGCAAGAATGAGGGATATAATCGTTGGTGAAAATTCTAAAATCGTACTCGATTGCGTGATGTAACCCACCGTATAGTCAGGTAACAGAGGAGTTGTCATATTGGAAGCCGTTTGGAGTGCTATTACGCCACCCATGAAAGAGGACATCAAAGCAACTATCGGAAGTGAATTAATACCTATAATATGAAGCTCAGAAACAATCCTTTTCCAAAGAATGTTCCATTTTGAGGGCACAGCAAAGAGCGTGCGCAGCATTAAAAAATATCTCCCCATATGAAACAACATCTTCACGAGTCTAAATTAAACATAATTTCGGTTGAAGGAATTTCGAATGCTAGAGAATATTACTTTTGAAAAAGTAAATCAATGCGCAAAATAAATCAAAATAGGTCGTTAAAGGAAGCTCTCGTAAATTTCCTGCCGTTAACTTTTGTGGATTATATTTTTGATTTAATTAATCATACCCCCGTTGATTTCAAAATTGTGACCCCTAGAAAAACAAAGCTTGGAGATTTTAGAATACCATTCGGTAAGCGGAAGCAGCCGCAAATAACCATTAATAACGATCTGAACCCCTACGCTTTTCTCATTACCACACTTCATGAAATCGCACACCTTATAGTATATGAAAATTATTCAAGAAGCATTAAGCCCCATGGTGAAGAATGGAAATCCACTTTTCAAAAACTTTTGATACCCCTGCTTGAATCCAATGAGATCCCTGTAGACCTCAAAGATTGCATTGCGAATACCATTATTAGAACAAAAGCCTCCTCCTGCGCAGATATAGCTCTCAGCCGAGCATTAAAAAAATATAATCCTGTTTCGAAACATACTTTACTCGAAAACATAAAGGAAGGGACGGTTTTTTCATTGAACAAAAAAAGGTTCAAAAAAGGAAAATTAAGAAGAACCCGGTATCTTTGCAATGAATTACAGAGCGGACGCATGTTTCTAATTCATGCCCTCGCTGAAATAAATCTCATAGAAAATGAAGAATAAATCTTTGTATTGTTTGATAATGGCCGGAGGAGTTGGTAGTAGGTTTTGGCCTCTCTCGACCGAAACTAATCCCAAACAATTTCAAGATTTTCTTGGAACAGGAAAGAGTTTATTACAAATGACCTTCAATAGGTTCGTTGAATCTGTTCCTCTAGAGAATATATTTATTTTAACCAACGAAGCCTATGTTACCCAGGTCGTGAACCAATTGGGAGTACCTAAGGCGCAAATTATTTGTGAACCCGAAAGGAAAAATACGGCACCTTGTATTGCTTTTTCAACTGCAAAAATTCTACAAAAAGACCAAGAGGCTATAATGATTGTAACACCATCTGATCACCTAATTACAAACGAAAGTCAATTTAACAAAGACCTTAGTCTCGGAATAAAATACGCAACCAACACTTCGAGCCTTATAACTTTCGGTATTGAACCCCATCGTCCAGATACAGGCTATGGTTACATCGAGTTCAATGCATCTAAAGTGAAAGAAAGAACGCAAAACGTGCTTCAGTTTAGAGAGAAGCCGGATCTGAAAACTGCAAAGTCTTTTTTAAAACAAGGAAATTTTTATTGGAATTCAGGAATGTTTATTTGGAAAGGTGAGGTTGTAGAGAAGAGCTTTAAAAAGCACGCACCGTCGCTGTATCAAACCTTCTTTGAAGATGTTGCGGCATATAACAATCCAGATGAGATACAATTTATGAATCGGGCATTTACGAATTGTGACAGCGTTTCAATTGATTATGCCATTATGGAAAAAGAGGAACACATAATCGTAGTTTTATCCAAGTTTGGATGGAGTGACCTCGGCACGTGGGGAAGTGTTAAAACACTCGCAGAAAAAGATTCAAATGACAACTCATTAAATCACGATAATATTCACCTATTTGATAGTACTTCATGCTTTGTGATTGCAGAAAAAGAAAAAGAAGTATTGATAGATGGTCTTAACGATTTCATTATTATTGATACCAAAGATAAGCTCATGATACTAAAAGAAGAAAATGAGCAACGTCTCAAAGAATACCTATCGGAAATAAAAAATAAAAAGCTGAAAAATGGTTAAAATCAGAGACATAGAGCTCGGTGACTTTCCACTTCTTTTGGCTCCAATGGAAGATGTGAGTGACCCACCATTTCGAACCTTGTGTAAAAAACATGGCGCAGATTTGATGTATACTGAGTTTATTTCTTCTGAAGGTCTTATTCGTGATGCTCTAAAAAGTAGACAAAAGCTTGATATCTACGAAAAAGAGAGGCCTATTGGTATTCAAATATTTGGCTCTGACATTGAAAGTATGCGGATTGCTACGAAAATCACAGCACGGTCAAATCCAGATATTATAGACATCAACTATGGTTGTCCAGTAAAAAAAGTAGCCTGCAAAGGTGCAGGTGCAGGTATACTTCAAGACATACCAAAAATGGTAAAAATGACGGCCGAGATTGTTAAATCAACAAACCTTCCTGTTACGGTTAAAACACGTTTAGGATGGGATGAGTCAACAAAATATATAGTTGAAGTCGCGGAAAGACTTCAAGATGTTGGCATTGAGGCTATCTCTATTCATGGAAGGACTAGGAAACAAATGTATAAAGGAGAAGCTGATTGGTCGCTAATTGCCGCGGTTAAAGAAAATACAAGAATGCACATACCTGTTTTTGGCAATGGAGATATTGACTCTCCTGAAAAGGCAGTTACCTACAAAAACAAATATGGTGTTGATGGGGTGATGATCGGTAGAGCGAGTATTGGAAATCCTTGGATCTTTAGAGAGATTAAGCACTACATAAAATTTGGAAGTCACCATGCCCCTCCAAATTTCCTTGAAAAGGTTGATGCGGTGATAGAACATTTAAATACAAGTATTGATTGGAAAGGAGAAAAGTTAGCTATCGCAGAAATGAAACGACATTATTCAAATTATTTTCGAGGGGTCATCAATTTTAAAGAAACTAAAATGAAACTTGTAACTTCAAATGAATTGGATGAATTACAAGACATTCTCCACAATTTAAGAGATACAGCAAATTGCTTTAATTTTTCAAATTCTTACTGAACTATTTGACGGTTATTTTGTTTTTCCAACATGCAACGTTGGGAAAGCATTCCAGGATTTTCAGATTATGAAGTATCAGACTTCGGTCTAATACGCTCTGTTGAACGTGTGAAAATATTTAAGAACGGTCGTCGCATGAAGTTTGAATCAAAAAAAAAACAATTACGGAAACATCCAAGCAATGGTTTTTTAATGACGGATTTAATAAACGATAAAGGAACACGAAAGACAGTTTATCCTCATAAAATTGTAGCTACAGTTTATTTAAAGAACGATAAACCAAGGAAAAAAAAAGTTGTCATTCACCTTGACCATAATTTAGAAAACAATCATATTTCAAACCTCAGATGGTGTACATTTAGTGAATCGATAAGAATCGGTTTTGCATCTGGAAAGAGAGATAATAGTTCTTTGTGGGATAAAAGAAGAACCAAATACGGACCGAACGGTGGAAACTCATCTATCGGCCGACCTGACCCCCTTAATTTAGATCAAAAAATGAAAATTTTGTCCTTGCGAAAAGACAACAGCCTGAAACAGTTAGCAGACATGTTTAATTGTAGCGTATCCCACATTCATAAAACAATTAAGAGATTACAATAAAAGAACATTACAGGAATGTTATAGTACTCAATATTTTTTTCATCGGAATATCAAGGGAACCAAAGACGTGTTTGTCTGACAAGCTATCAACCTGAAACTCGAATTGTGTATCCTTGAAAAACCATTTTATTTCATTTCTCTTTGAAGGTATTATATTAGGGGGGTATTTCGTAGAATAAAACACAACTTGATTCCCTTTCATACTCAACTTCAACTGGGGTGAAAATAAAAACCTGTACAACTCTCCTTCTTTTGTCAAAATACCTTTTTTAAGTAGCTTTTCTAAAAAAAAATCAGCGTCATCATCAGTTGTAAACATTAAAGAATAACGCGGGACATTCTTATACTTAACTTTTTCAACTTGATTCGCCTCAAAGTTTTCATCGAGCTCGGTCTCGATATACTTTTCGGACACTAAATAGTAACCGCCCTCTTCAAAACAAAAATCACCAGCCCAAACATCCATAAATTCCTCAATTGGAAAACTTATTTTACCTGTTAAATCTGCCAGCTTTTCAATGACTAATGCCCTACTTTTTTCTGACAAAACTTTTGTATTCGCATGAAGATTAATTATTCTTTTGGAACTTTGAGAAAATTCTATAGCTAACCCCGAGTCATTTATAAAAAAGGGGATGGAATCATTTAAGGTTAAACATGTTTTTAAATGAAAACCCGATGAGTCACTATCATGAGCGAGATAAGCATGTTCAATACCAAATTGTTTTAAATTTTCATTCCGACTGTATAGTACCAAGTTCTCATTTGGAAATATTGGATTCGCTAATAAGTCTCTCCAATTCGTGGCAACAACCTTTCTATCCTTTGCAATAAATTCATGATATAAAGCCTCAAAATGGTCACCTAGATAAATGAATAAAAAGTGATCTCTGTGAAAAATATTGAGCTTATATTTTTCGATTTGGTAAATCTTATCTTTTCCGATAATGGTATCCCTCACATTATTATCTAATGAAATACGATCTAAAGCACTCTTCAATTTTTGAACGGTAAACAATGGAACAACACCTCCAAAGTCACCTCGTTCATTCGCAAATATATAAACAGGACTTTGAACATCTAATCCAAACTGTTTAGCCATAGATAAGATAAACTCAGAAGTTAAAAATTGTCTTTGAGCAATTTCATTAAAAAGCATTAAATCTGTGGATTCAGTTAAGAAGTCAAGCAAATAAACACGGCCAACAATATCCGCATTCGGCAGTATATTTTCGATTTTAGATACCTTTAGAACCTCATCATTAAAGGGTTTCAAATAAAGTAAAAGCCCGAGTATAAGAGCTAAAAACAAAATAAAACCTAATTTTTTATACACAACTATCTATTTGGATAGGATGTAAAGTGTATTGATCATATCTAAAAACTGATTGGCTTTGGAAGAGGTGCTTTCAAAACTGTACCCCAGTCCATATAGTGTATGTGAAAGCTCAGAGTCTTTAGAACTTAATTCAATACTACCCGAGTTGTTTTTTAAATTATTTAAAACCTTCTTTTGTTTGCTATCTAAAAAAGCTTGAGGAATCTGGTTTAGTGACTCCCCAAGATCCATTTTAGCATAAAGCACACCAGCTTTTTTGATCTTTTTTATTTTCTTCTTAGACAATTTAAATTTACCATAACCGGTAAGGTGAGATGTAATGAATTGTTCATCATTTGATATCAGTAACACTTTTGGATTGCAAATAATATATAGCGGAGCGGATTCTAATATGACATCTTTAACCAGCCAGTAACCTTCCTTCTTCTCAATTCTCGAAGTTAATCTAGAAAAGTCCTGCAATACCATTTCACAAAGATCTGTACGCTCTGAGGCAAAGCCTAAAGTGAAAACAGGGATGTCTTCCTCTGTCTCTGTTTCGATTTCTGAATAATCAAAATTATATTCGTCATATTGATATTCAATATGCTTTGTCATAACTTTCTGCACACCATTAAAAGTCCCAAAAATACCGCCTTGATATGCACCAAATAGCGCTTTTTTATCCACTAACTTATCTAATAACTGAATTGCTAAAATGTTCATCACCATTTTATTATCCTTATTGTCCTTGAGCATAGGCAATAAAATATCGTATGCCTTGTCATATGCCTTTCTCAAGTTGACATTGTAAACAAAGTAGGCAGGGGCATCATCAGGAATGTATTTGATAAAATCCTTATTTAAGGGATTGTTATTCATCTCAGTATAAATCGCACCAAGCTGGTCTCCGTAGTTGGCTGTCAAATCAAAATAGACCTCATTAGAATCTAAATGAAGCGAGCCTGTCATGTGATTTTCCGCATACAACTCCTTTAAATCGTCGTTCATTATAGGGTACATAGTTTGAAAATACCATAACCCACCTTGATTTGAAAAGTTTCTAGAATTGTCAATAAAAAAGATACCTTCTGAATCTTTATCCAATTGCACTCTAAATCTTTCATCAATTGTTGCTAGACTACTTTCAGAAATAATTAAATCTTCAATTAATGCATTCATTCCTTCAAATTGCAGCACGTATGCAATACTGTCTCGTATTTCCCAATAAGATTTTTTATCAGTGTGCGTGAACTCTTCATCTTCCATCAAATTATAAGGAACGAACATACTGTCGCTAGGGGACATAAAAGAAATCTCTTCAACTACAGCCCCCTCAAAAACTTCGTCTTGGCTATATAGATATTTGTTAAAGTCATCTAGATTCTCTGTATCCCATTCATAATAATTTAAGGAATCAGTCATTCGAACTAAATACTCATCTGTAGGTTGTAAACGCAACAAAACAGCTGAAGTGCCCTTTAAGATTAAAGTATTAAATAAAGAATTATATCTTTCAGAACCATTGGAAAGGTGCTCAGAAAACTCAAAGTCATCAAACACCTCAAATAATGCTACTTTATCGCTAACTCCAAAAGAGAAACCTGTCACTTCGTATATACGATCTTTTCCATAAAATATATTGAGTCGTTGGTCGAAATCTATACCTGCATCTTTCATAGTTTTACCTGCAGTTGAACCATCAAATAGTTCTTGATGCAACTCGTCCATGAAATCATATGCAACAAGGTCATCTATAGAAATCTTGTGTAACAAATTAATATTATTGATGCTAAATACTGTTGAAGCACTTGTTGGTATTAGATTTTCGCTCTCCTGAGAATAGCTTGCAGAGAACATGAGCAAAAATAAAGGAAGAATCCCTTTTTTAAAATTAATCATATACTGTTTTATAGTATCGAAATTACGAATAAATCTCTAGTAATCAGGAGGCTTAACAGATATTCTATTTCCCATAATGGAAGGGTCTTGCAAGACATCAAACAAAGAACCTCGAAGCATTACGGCTTTGTTATTCTTTGATAAAACAGCGAAAGGGTTTTCAATAGAATCCACTGGGTATTCAAAACGACTAATAGAAGTATATTTACCCGATTTAACAAGTGCCTCATCTTCCTCTTTTACCTTTCCGAATTTGAAAGAGTTTAGGTCTGGCATTGTTCTATTTAGTGACGCTCCATCCCATGATATCCAAGAGGGGTCTATGGTACTTACCTCGCTGGTAATATTTGAAGAATTGAGGGCCACTTCAACTCCAGACATTAGCGCATTTATATCTCGGAAACTCAGTGAAAGTTTGAATATATAATTCTCATAATCCTCTGTCAGGGCTAAAGCGCTTATACCATCTTGATTAATAAGGGTTGTTATAACTGCAGCAATTTTATCTTTAATGTCTTCTTTGTTCGGTACCTTCTGACCATCTAAACTATCCAAGGCTAGAATCGAATTGATTTTCAACTTACTTGAACTCAAATTAATGGTGTAATTCAACTTTCCGCTTCCATCTGCATTGAAAGAAATATCATCTAAAATCTCGATACAAGAGTTTAAAGAAAGTAATAAAAGAAAGCATAAGAATGGAAGTCTCATATCAACAAGAAACCAAATTTTAGACCAAACTAATCAAAAATAAAAAGCCATCCTAAGATGGCTTTAAATTATTAACTTATATCCTTTTCTAAATCACAGAAATTTAGGGAAGACTTACATCATTCCTGGCATTCCACCACCCATTGGCGGCATTGCTGGCGCGCCCGAGGCATCCTCAGGTTGGTCTGAAATAACACATTCTGTTGTTAAAAGCATTGCTGCAATAGATGCCGCATTCTCAACAGCAATTCGTGTTACTTTCGTAGGATCAACAACACCTGCCTTCACAAGGTTCTCGAATTTTTCAGTTCGCGCGTTATAACCAAAGTCATTCTTTCCAGCTTTCACTTCTTGAACAATTACAGCCCCTTCCTGACCAGAATTAGCTATAATTTGTCTTAATGGCTCTTCGGCAGCTCTCTTTACAATAGCAACACCGGTAGCCTCGTCTTCATTAAGCGTTTTAATTTTATCAATTCCCTCAATAGCTCTTAACAAAGCAACTCCACCTCCTGCAACAACTCCTTCTTCAACCGCAGCTCTAGTCGCTGCCAAAGCGTCATCCACTCTATCTTTTTTCTCCTTCATCTCAACCTCCGTTGGAGCTCCTACATATAGCACAGCGACACCACCAGATAATTTGGCAAGTCGTTCTTGAAGCTTTTCTTTATCATAATCTGATGTTGTAGACTCGATTTGAGCTTTAATTTGTCCCACTCGAGCAGAAATATCAGACTTTTTACCCTTACCGTTTACGATAGTTGTATTGTCCTTATCTATTTCGACCTTCTCAGCAGTTCCTAGCATATCGATCGTCGTATTTTCAAGAGTCATTCCTCTTTCCTCGGATATCACCTGACCTCCCGTAAGGATAGCAATATCTTCGAGCATTGCCTTTCTTCTATCACCGAAACCTGGAGCCTTAACAGCCGCTACTTTCAAAGACCCTCGAATCCTGTTCACAACCAATGTTCCTAGAGCTTCGCCATCGACATCTTCAGCTATAATAATTAAGCCTTTACTAGATTGCGCAACTGGCTCTAAAATAGGAAGTAACTCCTTCATCGAGGAAATTTTCTTCTCACAGATCAAAATCATAGGATTTTCCATCTCTGTAATCATCTTCTCTGTATTCGTAACAAAATAAGGCGATAAATAACCTCGGTCGAACTGCATACCTTCTACAGTCACAACTTCGGTTTCAATACCTTTCGCTTCTTCAACTGTAATTACACCGTCTTTACCTACATCTTGCATAGCTTTAGCAATCAGTGCCCCAATAGCCTCATCGTTGTTTGCGGAAATAGTAGCAATTTGTTCAATTTTACTATTGTCGTTACCGATTTCTTTTGAAAGCTTCCGTAAATTCTTTACTACGTCAGCAACTGCTTTATCAATTCCTCTTTTAAGATCCATAGGGTTTGCGCCTGCTGCCACATTTTTCAATCCTGCATTAATGATAGCTTGGGCTAAAACTGTTGCTGTTGTTGTTCCATCACCGGCAATGTCGGCGGTCTTCGAAGCAACCTCTTTTACCATTTGAGCGCCCATATTTTCAACCTCATCTTCTAGTTCGATTTCTTTCGCCACAGTTACACCATCTTTTGTTATGTGTGGTGCACCAAACTTTTTACCGATCACTACATTTCTACCCTTAGGTCCAAGGGTTACTTTTACTGCATTTGCCAATGCATCGACACCTTTTTTCAGCTTTTCTCTCGCTTCGACGTCAAAAAATATATCTTTTGCCATTTCTTTTTTCTTTTTTAATATATACCGTAAATATCTGATTCTTTCATAATCAGGTAATCTCCACTTTCTATTTTTAATTCTGTACCTGAGTACTGACCATACAAAACTGAATCACCTACTTTCACTGTCATTGACTCATCACTTTTCCCAGGACCAACAGCTACGACAGTGCCTTTGAGGGGTTTTTCTTTTGCTGTATCTGGAATTATGATTCCGCTTGTGGTTTTCTGCTCTGCAGGTGCTGGTTCAACAAGAACGCGATCCGCAAGAGGTTTAAATTTTAGTGCCATTTGTGTTTATTTAATTTATTACACCAAGGCGAATTCTATGCCAAATACTATTTTAAGACAAAATTTCGTCTTTTCTAAAGATTAACGGAAAAAGATGTCATAGAAGGTGACATCCTGACATAATAAATAAAAAAGATTAAGCCTACGAAACTGGATCTGATGCCGGCTGCTCAGTATTTTGCTTATCTGCTTCAGGTGCCTTAGGCTTTGGTTGACGGATCGTAATAACGATACTAACTAAAACAATAATACCTGCAAGCGACCAGGTAAGTCGGTCAATAAACTCATTTGTCTTTTTCACACCACCCAATTGACCTGGTGAACCGAAATCAGAACTCAAGCCGCCTCCTTTAGGGTTTTGAACATATACCACAAGTATTAGAAGAACACTTGACAATAGAACGATGGATGATAAAATAAAGTCCATTAAATTAATTTATTATTTAGTTTCTGAATTTGGTCTGCAAAGAAACTCTTTTTTTCGGGAAAAATCAAAATTAATTGCTCATAAGTTGTTTTAGCCATCGTATAATTGCCTTGGCTCTCAAATATTTTAGCTAAAGTCTCACTTACCGGTAGGTTTTCAATACCCAAACTTTCTTTTGCTTTTTTAACAGGAGAGAAGAACGGTACTTTGGGCTTTTCAAAAGTCAAATATTCTTTCTTATTACCGATATTATTGCTGTCAGACCCTGCATTGAGCCAATCGTTAAAACTCCGCGGGGCTTCTACATCAATATTTTTTTTGTTAGATATTAAAGGCTCATCTGAACTTTCTGTGACAATGGCCATTTTATTTTCTTGTTTAGTCACGTCTTCTTTGAGCTCCTTAAGTACTTTTGCCGCTAATGCCTCTGATTCTATAAGTTTATCCAGTGGGTTTTCTTCTGACACTTCTTTTTCCGACTCAAATATCTCCTGTGAACCTTCTGATTCTTGAATTGGGACCGCGTTTGTACCCGCCTCGATTTTTTCGTGATTCATAGCCTGAGTTAAATCATATATTACTGAACGAGAATTGAGTTCAATGGCATGTTTTTCTAACTCAGAAGAAAATCTTAAATCATTTTTAGTTTTCAAGGCCTTCAGGTAGGCAACAGTGAAACTAGAACACCAAGGATAAAGATTCATCAACTCTTTAAACATCTTTGAATCATCTAAGGAAAGTGCCGAAGAAAGTAACTTTCGTTCAATATTTGCTTTATCAAGCTCTACCAATTGGATAACAATTTATTTATAATATCTTGGGCTATTTGCTCGTTAATTTCTTCTATTAACTGTGCCTCGACCGATGCTAAGTTAACATTAGATTCAAAATCAGCAAATCTTGAAACAGATAAAGGCATATTGTCACTTTCAGGGGCATTGATATTTATAGAAAAACTTACGCCAATTGTCAGTCTGTTTTGAGAGGCATTGTCATCTTGTTGAATTGCGATAGGAGCCACACTATAGCGTGATATCTTACCTGATATTTCTACTTCGCTTCCATTATCTGTATTCAATACGAGTCTTGTGTTATTTTGAACTGCATCCTTAATTCTTTCTGTAAGCTGAGGACCATAGCTCAATGGACAATTGGCCGCATTGTTTTCAATCATTTCCACAGTAAATGACTGCCATTCTTCTGGCATCGACCCAGCATCTTTAAAACTCACACTAGAAGGCCAGCATCCATGTAGGGAAAATAAAACTACGAAAATGAAAACAATTCTCATTTATTTATGAGATTATATTCTTTAATTTTTCTGTACAAGGTTCTTTCAGAAATACCAAGTTCTTGAGCGGCATATTTTCTTTTACCTCTATGTTTTTCAAGCGCTTTTTTAATTAGTTCCCTTTCACGACCTTCTAAAGAAAGTGACTCCTCAAACTCCTGATGTTCTTGAAATTCAGGACTACTCACCTCTATTGTATGACCAGCTTCTGGAAGAGATCGATTAGTGGGGGCAATTTCACTTTGAACCTCACTGTAAATTTGATTTACATAATTTGTCTGATGTTCAGAAAGCGAAACTTTACCCTCTTCACCAAGAATATCGACTACAAGCTTCTTAAGTTCGGTCAAATCTTTTTTCATATCAAAAAGAAACTTATACATGATTTCTCTTTCAGAAAACTCATTCTTTTGGGCATCTTTTTGAAGTACTAAACCCGTTGTTTGTTTCTTCTGAACTAAGTAATTTCCCAGCGTGAGGGCATCAATTTCTCTTGTTGTCTCAATTACAGATAATTGTTCAACGAGATTTTTTAGCTGTCGGATATTACCAGGCCAAGAATTGGAAACAAGTAAGGCCACACTTTCTTCAATCAACTTTATAGCTGGCATTCGGTATTTTTCGGCAAAATCATGTGCAAATTTTCGAAATAGAAGATGAATATCCTCCTTTCTATCTCGAAGAGCAGGTAGTTGAATTGGAACAGTACTTAATCGATAATATAAATCTTCCCTGAATTTTCCTGACGCAATGGCATCTATCATATTCTCATTCGTCGCCGCGACAACCCTTACATTGGTCTTTATTACCTTTGATGCACCTACACGCATGAATTCTCCTGTTTCTAAAACGCGTAATAAACGAACTTGTGTTTGCATCGGTAACTCAGCTACTTCATCTAAAAATATGGTTCCTCCATTCGCCACTTCAAAATAACCAAGACGACTTCCAGAGGCACCTGTAAAGGATCCCTTTTCGTGACCAAACAACTCTGAATCAATTGTTCCTTCTGGAATTGCCCCACAATTTACTGCAATATACTCGCCATGCTTTCGTGAACTTAATTGATGAATAACTTGCGGTATTATTTCCTTACCTGTACCGCTCTGCCCTGTCACAAGAACAGAAATATCTGTTGGGGCCACCTGAGCTGAAACCTCGAGCGCACGATTTAAAAGAGGTGCATTACCTATTATACCGAAACGTTGTTTTATTTGTTGTACATTCATAAAATCGAATCATTTTCAACCGCGACGCCTAACAAAGTTGCTGAAGTGCAGTCCTTAATTTCCACATTAATATAATCACCCTTTGAAAAATCTCCTTTAGGGAATACCACCATGGAGTTGCGCCCTGTTCTTCCCGACATGTGCTCGTCTGATCTTTTCGACGCACCTTCAATAAGTACTCGTTCAATTTTACCAACACGTTTTTTATTCGAAGCAAGGGAAAAACTTAACTGTTTTTCAATTATCTCAGTCAGTCTCTTGGATTTAACATCTTCGGGGACGTCATCTTCAAATTTTCTTTCAGCTAAAGTTTTTGGTCGTTCAGAGTATTTAAACATATAAGCAAAATCAAAAGCAACACTATCCATCAGTGACAGTGTATCCTTATGTTCTAACTCACTTTCTCCACAAAAGCCTGAAATAATATCTGTTGAAACTGCACAATCTGGTATGATTCTATGGATTGCTTCAATACGTTCTAAGTACCATTCTCTTGAATAACCTCGATTCATTCTTTTCAAAACATCCGTATGACCTGACTGAACAGGCAAATGAATATAATTACATATGTTTTCATGAGTTGCCATAGCGTGAAGTACATCATCAGTCATATCTTTAGGGTGAGAAGTGGAAAATCTCACTCTAAGGTCAGACGATACTTTAGCAACCATTTCTAATAACTCCGCAAAATTCACAGTAGGAAGTGTCTCATTTTTAATAGCCCCTTTATTCGAGATATTCCAACGGTAAGAATCTACATTTTGACCCAATAAAGTAACCTCTCGATAGCCTTTATTGTATAAATCATGACATTCTCTAACTATTGTCTCAGGATCTCGCGAACGCTCGCGACCTCTCGTAAAAGGTACAACACAGAAAGAACACATGTTATCGCATCCACGCATGATTGTAACGAAAGCAGAAATACCTCCTTTATCTAATCGAACAGGTGAAATATCAGCATATGTTTCATCACGGGATAATAATACGTTGACAGCCCTCTGACCAATACCAACCTCTTCAATTAGATTCGGCAAATCTCTATATGCATCGGGACCAGCAACGAGATCTACAAGTTTTTCCTGCTCCAATAATGACTTTTTCAAGCGTTCGGCCATACAGCCAAGGATTCCAACAACCATTTCAGGATTATCCTCTTTTTTCTTCTTAAACTCAGTCAGTCTGTTTCGAACTCGTTTTTCAGCATTATCACGGATAGAACATGTGTTTATTAATACCACATCAGCCTCATCAACATTTCTCGTTGTCGCGAATCCATTTTTATTCATAATTGATGCAACAACCTCACTGTCAGAAAAATTCATTTGACAACCATAACTTTCTATGTATAGTTTTTTGGAAGCATTTACAACTTCATTTTGACTGCTTTCTAATACTTCACCTTGACGACCTTCAAGAATTTCTTTCTCCTCCACTTTACTATTTTTTTTGAAATACAAATTTAGATAAAACAGAATGGCTGACAAAATGTCAGCGTAAGTTTTTAGCTTATTTATTGTTTCACATACGCTAGTTAAACAAGGAAAGTAACATATTTTCGGAACAAAGTTTTGATAGTTAACGTTTAGTTAAGTTACATTTGCACACAATTAAAATAAATTATGTCAAAAAACTTAGTCATTGTTGAGTCCCCGGCAAAAGCCAAAACAATCGAAGGTTATTTAGGTAAGGATTATGTTGTACGCTCCAGTTTTGGACATGTTAGAGATCTTTCTAAAAAGAATGCTATCGACATTGAGAATGGTTTTGAACCAAACTACGAAGTATCACCAGATAAAAAACAAATTGTTGCTGAGCTTAAGAAATTAGCGAAAGCGGCAGAGATTGTATGGCTTGCGACGGATGAGGACCGCGAAGGAGAGGCTATTTCTTGGCACTTAAAAGAAACGCTCAAACTTGAGGATAAGGAAACAAGACGAATTACTTTTAACGAGATTACGAAAAAAGCAATTCTCAAAGCAATTACAAACTACAGAAGTGTCAATCAGAAATTAGTTGATGCGCAACAAGCACGAAGAATTTTAGATAGAATTGTAGGATTTGAATTATCTCCTGTTTTGTGGAGAAAGGTTCGGCCTAGTCTATCAGCAGGACGCGTACAATCGGTTGCAGTAAAGCTAATCGTTGAAAGAGAAAAAGAAATTCTTGCCCACGAGTCATCTTCTTTTTTTAAAACATCAGGTGTTTTCAAAGTGAAGAACGGAAAAATAAAAGGTGATATTAGTGGTTCTTTGGAGAGTAAAGAAGAAACTGAAGTCTTTCTTAATTCGTGCATTAATGTCGACTTTAAAGTTCAGGATGTCCAAAAGAAACCGGCAACTAAAAAACCTACAGCACCCTTTACAACTTCCACTCTGCAACAAGAAGCAAGTTTAAAACTAGGGTTTTCAGTTTCTCGAACGATGTCAGTGGCGCAACGCTTGTACGAATCAGGTCACATAACATACATGAGAACAGATTCGGTAAACCTTTCAGAAACTGCAAGAAATAGTGCAAAAGAGGCTATTACCAAAAAGTACGGGTCAAACTATTCTAATGAACAACAATACAGAACAAAATCGAGTGGAGCACAAGAAGCTCACGAAGCCATAAGACCGTCGGATTTTAGCACCAGTGAGGTTCATATGGAAAGTGATGAGAACAAACTCTATGATTTAATCTGGAAACGTGCCATCTCAAGTCAGATGAGCGATGCCAAACTTGAAAGAACAACTGTGAAAATCGGTGCAGATACTATTGAAAAATCCTTCTTGTGTAAAGGTGAAGTTATCGTTTTTGATGGTTTCTTATCTGTGTACATTGAAAGTAAAATTTCTGAAAACGATGAGGATGACACACAAGGTTTATTACCAAAAGTGGACGCTGGAGAATCGGCTGAACGGATAGAAATAAATTCAAATGAAAGATTTAGTCGTCCCCCTGCAAGGTTTGTCGAAGCCTCTCTGGTTAAAAAATTAGAAGAATTGGGTATTGGAAGACCTTCTACCTATGCACCAACCATTTCGACGATCCAGAAACGAGGATATGTTGAGAAAAAAATAAAGGATGGTAAAGAAAGAAAATACATCTCAATGTCCTTAACATCAGATGAAATTGTAACTGAAGAGAAAAGTGAAATAACAGGCCGTGAAAAAAACAAGCTTTCTCCTACGGACATTGGTGTAGTTGTTACCGAATTTCTTCAGGAAAACTTCGAAGATATAATGGATTATCAATTTACAGCCATTATCGAAAATCAATTTGACGAAATCGCTAATGGACACCTTGAGTGGAAAAAAATGCTCGACTCTTTTTACAATCCATTTCACTCTGGGGTTGAAAATACGATTGAAAATTCAGAGCGCGCTACAGGAGAACGCTTTTTAGGTGACCATCCAGAAAGTGGAAGGAGAATCATTACGCGAATTGGAAAGTTTGGTCCGATGGTTCAAGTTGGAGATGAGAAAGAGGATGGTGAAAAAGCAGAATTTGCTTCATTATTGAGCTCGCAATCTATAGCATCTATAACCCTTGAGGAGGCATTAGAACTTTTTAAACTACCTAGAGTTTTAGGGACCCATGAAGGAAAGGATGTAAAGGTAAACATCGGCAGGTATGGTCCATATGTTCAAATCGAAAGAACTTTTGCCTCCATACCGAAGGAAATTGACCCAATGGAGATAAATTTTGAAAAAGCGCTGGAGCTTTATTTAGAAAAAGTAAAACAAAGCGAAGCGAATAAAATAAAATCCTTTGAAGAGGAACCAGATCTTTTCGTCCTTAATGGCAAATATGGTCCTTACATTAAAAAAGGAAAGTCAAACTATAAAATTCCTAAAGGAACTATAGCTGAGGACCTCGAGCTAAAAGATTGCCTAGAAATCATTGAAAATCAGCCTAAAAAGACGCGTGGTAAGAGAAAAACAACTAAAAAATAAAAAGGCTATTCCCGTTTTTTCTATCTTTAAGCAATGAACGGTAGCGTTAATAAAGTAATACTTGTTGGGAATCTCGGAAAAAATCCTGAATTGAGAAAGCTCGAATCCGGCGCCTTAATGGCTCGATTCTCAATAGCGACCTCCGAGTACTACACAGACAAAACATCAGGAAAGAAAATTGAGTCGACAGACTGGCATGATGTTGTTGTTTGGAGAAACTTAGCGGAAACTACAGAGAAGTATCTTAACAAGGGAATGAAAGTGTACGTCGAAGGAAGATTAAAAAAAAGTTCATGGACAGATAAAGAAGGCAATCAAAGATACAACGTCGATATAGTAGCAGATAAATTAACGATTCTTTCAAAGAATGAGACAAAATCACAGACAAAGCACTCTTATGCTTCAGATAACGAAGCAAAAATCACTTCCCAAATTGAAGGAATTGAAGCTCAAAATGACGATGAACTCCCTTTCTAAATAATGAACCTAGAACCTCCTCCCATATTGCCTTTAATTTTTGAACTTGATTCAACAATCATCGTTCTAAGCGTTGTTATATCCATATTACTTATACTATCCGCCTTATTTTCAGGGGCAGAAACTGCCTTTTTCTCTCTAACCCCAAAGGATAATGAAACTTTAGAGCAATCCACAGCAGAAAAAGAAAATAAAACTTTCATACTCCTAAAAAGCCCTAAAGAACTATTAGCCACATTACTTATAGCCAATAACTTTGTCAATGTGGGAATCGTAATTTTATCCAGTTTTTTGATTAATTACTCCTTTCCTTTAGCTGAAAATTACTTGCGCTTTACTTTAGAAGTAATAGGTATTACGCTAATCATTTTAATTTGGGGTGAAGTTATCCCGAAAATTTTTGCTGTTAAGAATGCACCCCTTGTAGCCAAGTTAATGAGCACACCGATCATGGTCATAAAAAAAACACCTCCCTTCTCCCTATTGGTGCGTGCTTTAGTTCAAAGTTCAAAGTTATTTGATAAAAGTAAAAAAGGAAAGATAAACCTATCTTCCTTGGATCTCGAACAAGCTGTTGCCATTACGAAGGAAAAGTCTACTGAAGAGGAACACAATATTTTAGAAGGCATTGTAAAATTTGGAAAGACTGAGGCTTCACAAATCATGAAACCAAGAATTGAAGTTTCAGCCGTAGACGCGGATATGAAATTCAGTGAGATTAAAAGTTTTATTCTTGAATGTGGCTTTTCGAGAATACCTGTATACAAAGAAACTGCAGATAAAGTAATTGGTATTTTATATATTAAAGACTTATTGCCATTTTTAAATCAGGACGACGAATTTAATTGGCTGAGCATGATTCGTAAACCTTTTTTTATCCCTGAAAACAAAAAAATAAACGATTTACTCCAGGAGTTCAAAACAAAGAAAATGCATCTATCTATCATCGTGGACGAATATGGTGGAGCCTCTGGTATTGTTTCATTAGAAGATATCCTAGAAGAAATCGTTGGTGAAATAACTGATGAATTTGATGAAGAAGACATTGTTTACTCTAGAATTGATAAAGGTGTCTATATTTTTGAAGGTCGAACATCACTTATGGACTTTTACAAAGCATCCAAATTGGAACCAGAATTATTTGAAAAAATAAAAGGAGAAGCTGAAACTATAGGTGGTTTTGTTATTGAGCAAGCTGGTAGAATTTTAAAAAACAATGAATTTATTGAAGTAGACAATTGTAAAATCATTGTCGAAAGTTCAGATAAAAGACGTATTAAAACCATTAAAGTAATTACCAAAAATGAGGCCTAACTTTTTTCTTTTTTCTTTTTTATGTTTGGTTATTATACTCAGCGCATGTGAAGATCATCATCTAACACCGAAACCTCCGACCTATCTTAAGGCAAACCTTCCAGAACACAGTTACCATCAAGAAATCTTCCCTGCGCCTTTTTCATGTGAAGTTTCGGATCATTTCACTTTAAAAAACACAGTGAAATGTGACAGTAATTATTGCGAACAAGAAATTGATATGGGCAGAGCACTTAATGGCTCCATTAATTTATTTTACAAACGAATAGCGCATCAAGACTCTTTACCAGCCCTCATAAACTTTTCCAACAAAGAAGTTGATTTCCATAAGATTAAGGCTGATCAAATTGACTTCGACCAAATTATTGACAAAGAAAATAGTGTTTTTGGAACCTTATTCGAACTCAAAGGTGATGTCGCAACGAATTACCAATTTTATCTTACGGACTCGTCAAAGCACTTTGTAAGAGGAGAGGTTATTTTAAATTGTATTCCTAATTATGATTCCCTCAGAAATGTCTTAGTCTATATCAAGGAGGATTTAGATATCATGATGAATTCCTTTTCATGGAGGTCAAAACAGTGAAGATGGTGCTATCATTAGGCTCTAATCTGGGAGATAGAATCCATTACATTCAGACAGCCTACAAATACATTTCAGAAGAAATAGGAACGATAGAGAAAAAATCCTCCTTTCATGCGAATAACCCTCAAGGGTTTGAATCAAAAAATGAATTTATTAACTCTTGTATTAAAGTCTCAACAAAACTTAGGCCCAAGGAGGTTCTTTTTCGTATTCAAGCTATAGAAGAAAAAATGGGACGACTCAAAACAAAGTCTTCATACGAAGATCGTGTTATCGATATCGATATTATATTCTTCGGGAAATTAATTTGTAATGAACCTGTATTAAAGATACCCCATCCAAGATACCACGAAAGAAATTTTGTTCTTTTGCCTCTCAAAGAGCTTGGCGAAATAGAGGACCCTAGACCAGGGTTTATTACAAATAACTAAATTAAAAGGAAGAATCGTTTAAAGAATCACCTACAGAAATTGCGCCTTCAGTTAATCTTATTAACTTTGCAGAATATTTTACAATTTAAACTATTATGAAAAGGAAGTCTTTCAAAGTATTTATGGGGTTTTTTATCTCATTTTTAATTTTATCAAGTTGCACCCTATTAAAGGATCTTGACTACACTGTTAATCCAAGTCCGTTGGAAATGCATGGTGACAGCATTAAATTTACTGTCGTAGTTAATGTTCCTGAAAAAGGAATTAAAAAGAGTGTTAAAGCTGAAATCACGCCTAAATTAGGAAACAAAGCTTTAGGTGTTTGGACGATACAAGGCTCCAAGATTCAAGGAAATGGTAAAACTATCGAATTTAAGCCTGGTGGATCAGCGACGTTTGAATCCTCTATCGCTTATGATGCGTCGTTAGAAGCTGCAGATTTATTGTTAACTGGTAAGATTTTTAAAGGAGCAAAATCTAAAGAAAAAGGGGAACTTCCGGCAACCAAAATTGCAGATGCAACTATAATAACGCCATTATTGGCAAGAATGACATGCACGATGTGCACTCAAAGTGATGCGCTTGTTCGTGTTTTAGACAAAAGCACGAGTGCTGTTATAAACTATAACAAAGGCCAATCTTTAGTAAAATCAAAAGAACTTAAGGATGATGATATTGCTAACTTGGTTTCATGGATAGCAGCAGCTCAAACTAATGAAAAAATAGCTATAGAATCTATTACAATTCGCGGCTACGCATCACCAGACGGTGAATTTGCAAAGAATGGTGACCTATCAACAGACCGTGTTGAGAGCGCTTCTAAAGCATTCTCTAGGTTAATGTCAAAAGCAAAACTTGATGCTTATTCCGATGCGTCATCATATGACCAAAAAGGTCTTGGTGAAGACTTTGAAGAATTTAAAAAGCAATTGGCGGCTACTGAGTCTATTGCTGAAGCAGAAAAAAATCTTTTTATCCGTGTACTTGAAATGGAAAACGATCCAGAAAAAAGAGAAGCAGAAATGGTTCGTCTTGGAAAATCTTATTCTCAACTTGAGAAAGATGTCTTCCCTAATATCCGAAGATCGGTAATTACTGTGAACTATAAGGAAAGTGGTCTTACAGATGAAGAGATGATTGCATTTTCAGCTAACAAAATTGACACCTTGAGTGTTGAAGAGGTTTTGTTTACCGGAGAAACACTTCTGAAAGATGATAATTCTAGAATCGCATTATATTCTGCCGTTGCGGAAAAAATGGCGGATAGCAGAGTTTATAATAATCTTGGTTCTTTATACTACGCTCAAAATGACATCCCAAATGCAAAATCAAATTTTGAAGCCTCCGCGCAGCTTAATGAAACGGGAGAAGTTATGAATAACCTTGCAGCAATTGCAATGTTAGATGGTGACCGTGTAAAAAGCAGAATGTTATTTGCAGCTGCTAAGAATATGGATGCTGAGAAAATGAGCATAGTTCAATCTAATTCCGCGGCATTAGACATTTTAGATGGTTCATACGAAGCGGCAGAAAGCAATATCGCAGGAAACACCTTTAACAAAGCACTAGCATTAATGCTTCAAGGAGCCCTAGAGGATGCAGAAGGTACACTTGCAGAAAGTGATGACAAGAATGATGCCGATGGGTTATACCTTGCGGCTATTATGGCGGCGAGAGGCGGATCAGGAGCAAGTGATGTTGTTGCAAAATTAACATTAGCGATTGGCGAAGATTCAAGTTTTAAAGAGAAAGCAGGTAAAGACAGAGAATTCGTTAAGTTCTTTGGTGATGATAGCTTCAAAGCACTCGTCAAATAAAAAGATTAAAACACAAAATTAAAAGCCTCTTCTAGAGGCTTTTTTTATATCTATGAGCCAAATAAAAATGCTCATCTTGCCCAGGCGCAGGAAGTAATGAAAAGGTGACGTTCAATGTAATAAAATCCATAAGCGTGCTGTATCCGAAAATATGATTTGCAGTCATAAAAAGTTGATCAATTTTGGCCATATCGTCATTGGCAATAAATACGACAGTCAATTCATTTTCATCAATTATAGCTTGAACATAATCAGGACCCATGACACAATCAATCTTGGCCTCACTAATCGCGTTTATATGAAAATGAATTAATTGCTCTGCATATTCTTTTGTCCCATATACAACAAGCAAACCCTTTTTTGATTTTATTACTTTTTTCGGAAGGTTATCAAACCTTGATTGAATCCCAATATAAACCGCACGATCCCGAGAAAAGTTCTCTGAAAGCGCGCCAGCATATCTCTCATTTTCATCATCCATAATCCAAATAGAATCAAACCTTGAAATCAAATACCGATTGATTAAGTTTCCAATTTTGAACAACCCCTTAACCGGAAGTTTCATTTGATGGATAATAAATATTGAAGGTCTTTTTTTGGAATAAAATCCGTAACGTTGGTCAGAAATAATATAATCCAAAGTATACTCATTGACATAGGAGTATAAAAGTTTATTTTCGCGATAAAAGTACTTTAGCAGATTTGGAACTGAACTTAACAAGTCCCTTTTATAATTACCTTTTCGTTTAAAATTGAATGGATATCCTTCATGATTTACATAATGAACATTATTTAAGTACTGCTGAAGAAGGTCTTTTTGATTTCTATTACAAAAAATGATTAATTCGTTTTTTTGCTGTATCAGGTTTATCATAATCGAGATACACCTCGACACATGACCAAAGCCCCAATTTAGAACTGAAAAGCCTATTCACTTGTTTGAAATATCATTTGATTGTATCACCTCTTAAAATTAGAAAAATAGCTTCTAATTCAACAGAGATTGATTATTTTAGCCGAACATATTACAAATAAAGAAATGAGAGAAGGAACAGAATTTAGAAAGTATGCAACGAAGCATATGGGTATCAATAGTACTTTTGTTGATCATTATATTGAATCTTCAGTAACACCATATATTATAGAGGAACGGTCTTTGAACATGACTCAAATGGATGTCTTTTCGAGACTAATGATGGACAGAATTATTTTCTTGGGAACTGGCATCAATGATCAAGTCGCAAATATTATCAATGCACAACTGCTCTTTTTAGAGTCTGTTGATGCAAAAAAAGATATTCAAATTTACTTAAATTCTCCTGGAGGCTCTGTTTATGCAGGTCTTGGGATTTATGACACTATGCAGTATATAAGACCTGATGTTGCTACGATATGCACAGGTATGGCGGCTTCCATGGGCGCGGTACTTTTGTGTGCTGGAGCAGACGGTAAACGGAGTGCATTAAAACACTCAAGAGTTATGATTCACCAACCATTAGGTGGCGCGCAAGGTCAAGCTAGTGATATTGAAATTACTGCACGGGAAATTCAAAAGCTTAAAAAAGAGCTTTACGATATTATTGCCACGCACTCAAAACAAACGTATGATAAAGTCTGGGAAGATTCAGACCGTGATTATTGGATGACGGCTCCGGAAGCTAAAGAATATGGAATGGTAGATGAAATCCTTCTTCGTAATCCAAAATAAATGACGTCAAAAAAAACATTGTGTTCATTTTGTGGTCTTCCGCGCGAAGAAGTTAAAATTTTAATTGCTGGTGTAACAGGTCACATTTGTGAAAGCTGCGCAAAACAAGCGAATCAAATAGTAGCTGAAGAATTTTCTGCTACCCCTGATAAAGAAAATAAAACAAGATCAAAACTATCAGTTAAGGTTCCAAAAGAAATAAAAGGGGCTTTGGATGAGTACGTAATTGGCCAAGAAGCAGCAAAAAAAGTTTTATCAGTAGCGGTATATAACCATTACAAAAGACTTAACGCTGAAGATGGTCATGACGTCGAAATTGAAAAGTCAAATGTCGTCCTCGTTGGCCGAACTGGTACGGGAAAAACACTACTCGCCAAAACCATAGCCAAACTACTTAATGTACCATTCTGTATTGCAGATGCAACAGTACTTACTCAAGCCGGTTACGTTGGGGAAGATGTAGAAAGCGTATTGTCGCGACTATTACAGGTCGCTGACTATGACGTTGAGGCAGCACAAAAAGGCATCGTATTTATCGATGAAATCGATAAAATTGCGCGGAAGGATGACAATCCTTCAATCACGCGTGATGTTTCGGGTGAGGGCGTGCAGCAGGCCTTACTTAAGTTACTTGAAGGTTCAGAGGTAAATGTTCCGCCTCAGGGAGGAAGAAAACATCCAGAACAAAAAATGATTCAAGTGAATACCAAAAATATTTTATTTATCTGCGGTGGAGCATTCGATGGTATTGAAAAGTTAATAGCACAACGCGTAAATAGGCAAACAATTGGTTTTTCTTCATCTGAAGAACCGGATATTGATTCAGAGACATTACTTCAATACATCAACGCTACGGATATCAAAAGTTATGGATTGATTCCGGAATTAATTGGAAGATTCCCCGTACTAACATACCTCGAGCCTCTGGATCCATTTGCTTTAAAAAGAATTCTAACCGAACCTAAAAATGCACTTATCAAACAATACGAAAGAATTTTTCAAATTGATGATATAAAGCTAAGTTTTGAGCAAAAAGCACTAGACTTTATTGTTTCAAAAGCGATAGAATATAAACTTGGCGCAAGAGGTTTAAGATCAATTTGTGAGGCAATTTTAACGGATGCTATGTTTGATTTACCCTCTTCAAAAGCAAAATCATTGAAAGTAACTGAATCATACGCTCAAGGAAAATTCAATAAATCAAAATTGGCTAAGCTGAAGGTGGCTTAAATACAATTCTGTTTTATATTTTTGTACCCCTAAATCAAAACGAATGAAAACACTACAGTATAGAGAGGCTTTAAGAGAAGCAATGTCCGAAGAGATGCGCAAAGATGAAAGCGTTTTCCTTTTAGGGGAAGAGGTAGCAGAATACAATGGTGCCTACAAAGTTTCTCAAGGTATGCTCGATGAATTTGGGCCTAAGCGCGTTATAGATACACCAATCGCGGAATTAGGATTTGCAGGTATAGCTGTTGGTGCCTCTATGAATGGACTAAAACCTATTGTAGAATTTATGACTTGGAATTTTGCCATTTTGGCTGCAGATCAAATTATCAATAGTGCTGCTAAAATGTTACAAATGTCAGGAGGTCAGTACCACTGTCCTATAGTTTTTAGAGGTGGAAACGGGACGGCAGGTCAGCTTGCCGCGACGCATTCACAGAGTTTTGAAGCATTTTATGCACATGTACCAGGGTTAAAAGTAATTACCCCATCTAATCCCGCGGATGCGAAAGGTCTTTTAAAGTCCGCAATTCGTGATGAAGACCCAGTTGTCTTTTTAGAGTCAGAAAAGATGTACGGTGACAAAGGCGAAGTTCCTGAAGGGGAGTATCTTATCCCTATTGGAACTGCGAATATAAAACGAAAAGGACAGCATGTCACAATAGTTTCGTTTGGAAAAGTTATAAAAATTGCTGAAGAAGTTGCAGAAATATTAGCGAAAGAAAATATTGAAATTGAAATCATTGATTTACGAACGATTCGACCTATTGACTATGGGACAATCGTGGAATCCATAAAAAAAACAAACAGGTGCGTTGTGGTCGAAGAATCATGGCCTCTTGCGTCGATTTCTTCAGAAATCGCATATCACGTTCAAAGATATGCATTTGACCACCTAGATGCTCCTGTTTTAAGAGTAACCCAAACAGACACTCCTTTTGCTTTTTCACCAACATTAATTGAAGAAGCCCTTCCTAGCAAAGAAAAAGTAATTGCAGCTATTAAACACGTTCTTTACTCGTAATCCCTTGCCTAAAGTCCTGATTCATAGTTCACGTAAACAATCTAAAGAAAAAAAATCATTTTTTTTTACAATACCCTTGTGTAATAAATAAAATTAGGTAACTTTGCACCCCTCAAAGTGCGTTTGAGGTAATTTATTTTATTTACAATTAAGAGTATTTTATGCCAACTATTCAACAATTAGTTCGCAAAGGAAGAACTGCGGTAGTTAAGAAATCTAAATCTGCTGCGCTTGATTCATGTCCGCAGCGTAAAGGTGTATGTGTGAGAGTTTATACGACCACACCTAAGAAGCCAAATTCAGCGATGCGGAAAGTAGCAAGAGTTCGCCTTACGAACGGTAAAGAAGTTAACGCTTACATCGGAGGCGAAGGCCACAATCTTCAAGAACATTCCCTGGTATTAGTAAGAGGTGGAAGAGTTAAAGATCTTCCTGGAGTTCGTTATCACATCGTTCGCGGTGCTGAAGATACAGCGGGTGTTCAGGGAAGAACTCAAAGAAGATCTAAATACGGAACGAAACGTCCAAAGAAGTAATAAATCATTAACCTTTATTATTTAATATAATGAGAAGAAGAAAGGCCAAAAAAATTGCGATTCTACCAGATCCAAAGTTCAACGAAGTTGTCGTTACAAAATTTGTAAACAATCTCATGTTCTCTGGAAAGAAAAGCTTAGCATTCAAAATTTTTTATGATGCCATTGATATGGTAAATGAAAAAACAGACGACCAAGAAGGCTTGGACGTTTGGAAGAAAGCAATCGAAAATATCACACCTAGTGTTGAGGTAAGAAGTAGAAGAGTCGGAGGGGCAACCTTTCAAATCCCTACACCTGTGCGCGAAGGTAGAAAAGCATCTTTAGCCATGAAATGGCTTATAGGCTATGCGAGGAAAAGAAACGAAAAAACCATGGCTCAGAAATTAGCTGCGGAAATCATAGCTGCTGCAAAAGAAGAGGGTGCTGCTTTCAAAAAGAAGGAAGACACGTTAAGAATGGCAGAAGCAAACAAAGCGTTTTCACACTTTAGATTTTAAATCATGGCTAGAGATCTTAAGTACACGAGAAACATTGGTATTGCAGCTCATATTGATGCTGGAAAGACCACGACCACAGAAAGAATCCTTTACTATGGTGGGGTAAGTCATAAAATTGGTGAAGTTCACGATGGTGCGGCTACCATGGACTGGATGGAGCAGGAGCAAGAAAGAGGTATTACGATTACTTCTGCAGCTACAACGCTTAACTGGGATTACAGAGGTCAGGAGTACCACATGAACATCATTGATACACCGGGACACGTTGATTTTACCGTTGAGGTAAACAGATCACTTCGTGTTTTAGATGGTTTAGTATTTCTATTTTCTGCTGTTGACGGTGTTGAGCCACAATCAGAAACAAACTGGAGACTAGCAAATAACTACAATGTTCCAAGAATTGGTTTCGTTAATAAAATGGACCGACAAGGTGCAGATTTCCTGAACGTGTGTAAGCAGGTTAAAGAAATGTTGGGTAGTCATGCGTTACCGCTGCAAATTAATATTGGTGCTGAAGATGACTTTAAAGGTGTTGTTGACCTTATAAATTTCAAAGGAATCGTTTGGAATGAGGAAGATATGGGTATGACCTTTAAAGAAATTGACATTCCAGAAGATATTATTGATGAGGCGAGAACGTTGAGAGGGGAATTACTAGAAGCGGTGGCTGAATTCGACGATACACTTATGGAAAAGTATTTCGAAGATGAAAACTCACTTACAGAAAGAGAAATCCTTGATGCATTAAGAGAAGCTACAATTTCAGGGAAAGTAGTTCCAATGATGTGTGGTTCGGCCTTCAAAAATAAAGGAGTTCAAGCAATGCTTGATATGGTTATGGAAATTTTACCTTCACCTCTTGATATTGAAGGTATTAAAGGTATCAACCCTAAAACTGATGAGGAAGTTACGCGCCAACCATCTGTTGATGAACCTTTTTCTGCACTTGCTTTTAAAATTGCAACAGATCCTTTCGTGGGTCGCCTTTGCTTCGTTAGAGCTTACTCAGGGAAATTAGACGCCGGTTCGTATGTGTACAATACACGCTCAAACAATAAGGAAAGAATATCTAGAATTTTTCAAATGCATGCCAAAGAGCAAAAACAAGTCAAAGAACTTGGTGCTGGTGATATTGGAGCAGTTGTTGGATTCAAGGATATCAAAACAGGTGATACTTTGTGTGCAGAGAATGCACACATCATCTTAGAATCAATGGATTTTCCAGACCCAGTTATTGGTGTTGCTATAGAACCTAAAACTCAAGCCGATACCGACCGTTTATCTGTTGGTCTTCAAAAACTTGCAGAAGAAGATCCTACTTTCCAAGTAAAAACGGATGAGGAATCTGGACAAACGATCATTTCAGGAATGGGTGAGCTTCACCTAGAGATTATTATTGATCGATTGAAAAGAGAATTTAAAGTTGAAGTGAATCAAGGTGCTCCCCAAGTTACGTATCGCGAAGATATTACTGGGACAGCAGACCACAGAGAAGTATACAAGAAACAAAGTGGTGGTCGCGGTAAGTTCGCTGATATCCTTGTGAAAATCGAACCTCAAACAGATCCAGAGAAAACAGGATTAGAATTTATAAATAAAATTAAAGGAGGAAATATCCCAAAAGAATTTATTCCTTCGGTTGAAAAAGGATTCAAAGAATCTATGAAAACAGGAGTTCTTGCCGGATTCCCTGTAGAGGCGATGAAGGTTGCATTAATTGATGGTTCATTTCACGCGGTCGATTCAGACCAGTTGTCCTTTGAACTAGCCGCTAAAATGGCATACAGAGATGCGATGAAGTCTTGTTCACCAATACTTTTGGAACCTATTATGAAAATTGAAATCGTTACTCCTGAAGAAAATATGGGTGACGTTGTTGGTGACCTTAATAGAAGAAGAGGGATGATGAAAGGAATGGACGATAAGAACGGTGCAAAAGTCTTAAAAGCAGATGTGCCATTATCTGAAATGTTTGGATATGTAACACAATTAAGAACAATCACTTCAGGTAGAGCGACTTCCTCAATGGAATTTTCACATTACTCTGAAGCACCTAAGAATGTTGCACAAGATGTTATTGATAAAGCCAACGGAAAAGTTGTTGCATAATATTTAAGAAGAAGAAAATGAGTCAAAAAATTCGAATTAAATTAAAGTCTTACGATCACAATTTAGTTGATAAGTCAGCTGAGAAAATCGTAAAAACAGTAAAATCTACAGGTGCTGTAGTTAGTGGTCCTATTCCACTTCCAACACACAAAAGAATTTACACAGTATTGAAATCTCCACATGTCAATAAAAAAGCAAGAGAACAATTTGAATTGTGCGCTTACAAAAGATTGATGGATATCTACAGTAGTTCTTCAAAAACGGTTGACGCCTTAATGAAATTAGAATTACCTAGTGGAGTTGATGTAGAAATTAAAGTTTAATAAGTAAAAAACAAAAACATGCCAGGAATAATTGGACGAAAAATCGGAATGACTAGCATCTACAGTGCCGAGGGTAAGGCATTACCATGCACGATGATAGAAGCTGGTCCTTGTGTTGTCACTCAGGTGAAGACACAAGACAGAGATGGTTACGAAGCTGTTCAGCTTGGGTTTGGAAGTAAAAAAGAAAAAAATACGCCAAACGCAATGCAGGGACATTTTAAGAAAGCCAAAACATCACCAAAATCAGCACTTGCTGAATTCTCAAACTTTGAGGATTTAAATTTGGGAGATAGAGTGAATGTGGATATTTTCTCTGAAGGGGAATTTGTCGATATCGCAGGAACTTCAAAAGGTAAAGGTTTCCAAGGAGTTGTGAAGAGACACAATTTCGCCGGTGTTGGACAAGCAACACACGGTCAGCACAATAGACTGAGAGCCCCAGGTTCGATCGGTGCAGCCTCCTATCCTGCTAAAGTTTTTAAAGGAATGCGAATGGCCGGTCAAATGGGTAACAAAAGAGTTACTGCCGAAAACCTTCAGGTATTGAAAGTTATCGCTGACAAAAACATTATTATAGTTAAAGGTTCTGTACCAGGAGCCAATGGTTCAACCCTAACAATTGTAAAGTAATGAAACTAAAAATATACGACTCGAAAGGTTCTGCTACTGACAAGTCAGTAAATCTATCTAAAGATGTTTTCGGAATAGAGCCTAATGATCATGCTATTTATTTAGATGTTAAACAACATCTAGCGAATAGAAGACAAGGCACACACAAGGCGAAAGAAAGAAGTGAAATTGCTGGATCTACGAAAAAGATTAAAAAGCAAAAAGGAACTGGTGGAGCAAGAGCTGGGAATATAAAGTCTGGAACTAGAGTTGGTGGAGGTAGAATATTTGGTCCTAGACCAAGAAACTATCACTTCAAACTAAATGTGAAGCTTAAAAGGTTAGCAAGAAAGTCTGCCTTTTCTGTCAAGGCAAAAAATAAATCAATCATGGTATTGAATGATTTATCCAGTCTTACCGAAAAAACAAAAGACTTCAAGGCACTGATCGGATCCTTGGAACTTGATAACGAAAAAGTACTTTTTATTCTTGGAGAAAAGAATGATGCTGCCTACTTGGGTTCAAGAAATCTAAAAAAAGTAAAAGTAGTAACCGCAGATTCATTTAATACATATGATATTTTGAATGCATCTAAAGTTATTGTGTCTTCTGAAAGCATTAAACAAATTGAAAAGATCCTTAATTAATAGCCATGCAAAAATTACAAGGAATTATAAAAAAACCAATCATAACTGAGAAAGCAACAATGATTTCTGAGACTATGAACAGATTTACGTTTGAGGTTATTAAAACAGCCAACAAAATTGAAATCAAGAATGCTGTAGAGAAAATGTATGGTGTTCAGGTAACGAAAGTTCGGACTGCAAACTTCGGTGGTGGTAAGGCTTCTATTAAATATACGAACAAAGGAATCGTTCGCGAAACGGCAAGAAAATGGAAGAAAGCCATTGTCACTGTTGCTGAAGGTGAGACGATTGATTTATTTAATAACTATTAACGACTAAAAAAATGAGTCTTAAAAAGTTTAAACCAACAACGCCAGGACAAAGACATAAAGTTGCTTTGCAATTTGGAGAAGTTACAAAATCTACTCCGGAGAAGTCTTTGGTAACAAAGAAGAAAAAATCTGGTGGTCGTAATAACGATGGAAAAATGACCATGAGACATATCGGTGGTGGTCATAAGCAAAAGTACAGAGTTATCGATTTTAAAAGAAATAAGTTTGATATTCCAGCTACTGTCAAAGCGATTGAATACGATCCGAACAGAACTGCAAATATCGCCCTACTTTACTATGCAGATGGTGAAAAGAGATACATTGTAGCCCCTAACGGTCTTCAGGCAGGAGATACTGTAATGTCAGGTAAGAAGGCAACTCCGAATGTTGGAAATGCCATGTACCTTGCAGATATTCCTTTAGGAACGATGATTCACAATATTGAATTACAGCCTGGAAAAGGTGGTTCAATTTCAAGAGGAGCTGGAACATATGCTCAATTGAACGCACGTGATGGTAAATATGCAATTATCAAAATGCCTTCAGGAGAAACAAGAATGATTTTAATCACATGTTTGGCTACAATTGGTTCAGTATCGAATCCTGAGCATAACCTTACCGTTTCAGGTAAAGCAGGAAGAACAAGATGGCTGGGAAGAAGACCAAGAGTAAGACCAGTTGTAATGAATCCTGTAGATCACCCAATGGGCGGTGGTGAAGGTAAGAATTCTGGAGGTCATCCAAGATCAAGAAATGGAATTCCAGCCAAAGGTTACAAGACAAGAGCTAAGAGTAAATACTCGAACAAGTTTATTATTGAAAGAAGAAAAAAATAGAGAATAGGATATGAGTCGTTCATTAAAAAAACCACCTTTCGTTCATTACAAGTTAATGAAAAGAGTCGATGACGCGAAAGCAGCGAATAGTAAGTCAGTGATCAAAACTTGGTCAAGAGCTTCTACAATTACTCCAGAGTTTGTAGGTATGACCTTTGCTGTTCACAACGGAAATAAATTCATCCCAGTTTTCGTAACAGAGAACATGGTAGGACACAAATTAGGAGAATTTGCACCAACGCGGAACTTTAGAGGTCACGGTGGTAAAAACAAAAGATAATTATGGGAGCAAGAAAACGTTTACGAGCAGAAGCACTAAAGGCTGAGAAAAAAGCAATTGCAATTGCAGAATTAAGAAAGTCACCTATATCTCCAAGAAAAATGAGATTAACGGCTGACCTAATTCGTGGAGTTGAGGTTAACAAGGCTTTAAATATCCTACAATACAGTAGCAAAGACGCGTCAAGAAGTTTAGGAAAACTACTTAGATCAGCAATTGCGAACTGGGAACAAAAAAATGAAGGCGCCGATATCAGTGAAGAAACATTAGTGGTAACTAAAATTGAAGTTGGTTGTGGTGCTATGTTGAAGAGAATTCAACCAGCTCCACAAGGAAGGGCACATAGAATTAGAAAAAGATCAAATCACGTTACCATCGTAGTTGGTGGCGCTAAATAATTGAAGAAATGGGACAAAAAACAAATCCGATTGGTAATAGACTAGGTTACATCCAGGGATGGGAATCAAACTGGTTTGGTGGTTCTAATTACGGTGATAAAATCGTTGAGGATGATAAAATCAGAACATATCTGAAAGCACGTCTAGCGAAAGCGAGTATTGCAAAAGTTATCATTGAAAGAACTTTGAAATTAGTTACCGTAACAATCAACACTGCTAGACCTGGGATTATTATAGGTAAAGGTGGACAAGAAGTTGATAAGCTAAAAGAAGAGCTCAAAAAGTTGACAAAAAAAGAAATCCAAATAAACATTTTTGAAGTTAAGAGACCTGAACTAGATGCTCGTCTTGTTGCTGATGCTGTTGCAAGACAATTAGAGGCTAGAATTTCATTTAGGAGAGCTATCAAAATGGCTATAGCTGGGACGATGAGAATGGGTGCTGAAGGAATTAAAATAAAAATTTCAGGTAGATTGAATGGTGCTGAAATGGCAAGAACTGAGATGTACAAAGACGGTAGAACTCCTCTTCACACATTTAGAGCAGATATCGACTATGCCTTAGCTGAAGCCCAAACGACGTATGGAAAACTTGGTATCAAGGTATGGATCTGTAAAGGGGAAGTATATGGTAAACGAGACCTTTCTCCTAATATCGGAATGAAATCAGGTTCCAAACCAGGTGGAATGAGAAAGCCGGGTATGCCAAATAGAAAGAAAAAATAATTTAGAACAAAGTACAATGTTACAGCCTAAAAAAACAAAATTTAGAAAAGCTCAGAAAGGTAGAAACCGTGGTTTAGCTCATAGAGGATCTACAATTGCCTTTGGTTCATTCGGATTAAAGACATTAGAGCCAGGATGGATTACTTCGCGACAAATAGAAGCATCAAGAATCGCTGTCACACGTTACATGAAACGTGAAGGTAAAGTTTGGATTAGAATTTTCCCAGACAAACCAGTTACATCAAAACCTGCTGAGGTAAGAATGGGTAAAGGTAAAGGTGCACCGAGCCATTGGGTATCTGTTGTTAGACCAGGAAGAATACTTTTCGAAGCTGACGGTGTTCCATATGAAGTAGCAAAAGAAGCACTGAGATTGGCTGCGCAAAAGCTCCCAGTCAAATGTAAATTTATTGTCCGCAACGACTTTGTGGTACCTGTAAAATAAGAATATGACACAACAAGAAATTATAAAATTATCTAACGAAGATTTAAAAAATCGTTTAATTGATTTCCAATCACAAATGGAAACTTTAAAATTAACTCATAAAATGGCTCCAATTGAAAATCCTTTGAGAATCAGAAGTATGAGAAAATTAATCGCACGATTGAATACAGAAGTGACTAAAAGACGAGCGAAAGCTTAAAAAATATTGCCAAATGGAGAAGCGTAATTTAAGAAAAGAAAGAGTAGGGATTGTTACTAGCGATAAGATGGATAAGTCTGTTGTCGTGGCTGTTGAGCGAAAAGTAAAACACCCCAAGTATGGGAAATTTGTGAAGATGACTTCCAAATTTGTTGCTCATGACGAAACCAACGATTGTAATATCGGAGACACTGTGAAAATTATGGAGTCTCGTCCGTTGAGTAAGAATAAAAACTGGAGATTAGTAGAAATACTCGAAAGAGCTAAATAAACTTGTATAATGATACAAACAGAATCAAGACTGGGAGTTGCAGATAATTCAGGAGCCAAAGAGGTTTTATGTATTCGCGTTCTAGGAGGTACAAAAAGAAGATATGCTTCGATTGGCGATAAAATAGTTGTTACTGTAAAAAGTGCCATGCCAAATGGACAGATAAAGAAAGGAACCGTGCAGAAAGCAGTTGTTGTTCGTACCAAAAAAGAAATTAGACGTCCTGACGGATCATACATTCGCTTTGACGACAACGCTTGTGTAATATTGAACCAAACTGGTGAAATGAGAGGAACTCGTATTTTCGGCCCTGTCGCAAGAGAACTCAGAGATAATAACTTTATGAAGATTGTTTCACTAGCACCAGAAGTGCTTTAAACAGTATAAAATGCAAAAGAAACTACATTTAAAAATTGGTGATACCGTCAAGGCAATCACAGGAGAATCAAAAGGTCAAGAGGGAAAGGTTCTTGGTCTTGATCGTGAAAAACTAAGAGCTACGGTTGAAGGTTTGAACATGATTAAGAAACACGTAAAGCCAAGTGCGAGCAATCCACAAGGTAGTATCGAAGAGCTAGAAGGTACAATCCACATTTCGAATCTTATGCTGGTGGTCAATGGTGAAACCACTAGAACTGGAAAGCGGGTAGACGAAAAAGGAAAATTAACTAGATATTCAAAGAAATCAGGGGAGGTGATTAAGTAATGAGCTACATACCAAGACTAAAAGACAAGTACAATTCAGAAATTGTAAAATCACTTACAGACAAGTTTGGTTACAAGTCAACTATGCGCGTACCGAAATTGACAAAAATTGTTTTAAGCCAAGGAATGGGTGATGCTGTTGCAGATAAAAAGCTAATCGATAGTGCTGCAGCAGATCTATCTAAGATTGCTGGACAAAAGGCTATAACCACGATTTCCAAGAAAGATATTTCGAATTTCAAATTAAGAAAAGGAATGCCGATTGGAACAAAAGTTACGTTAAGAGGTGATAAAATGTATGATTTCCTAGACCGTCTTCTCGCTGTTTCTTTGCCAAGGACGAGAGACTTTAGGGGAATTAATCCAAAAGGGTTTGATGGAAGAGGAAACTTCAATCTCGGTGTAAAAGAGCACATTATTTTTCCAGAAATTGATATTGACAAGGTCAATAGAATCCTTGGAATGGATATCACTTTTGTTACTAGCGCAGAAAATGACGAGGAAGGGAAAGCTTTATTAGACGAATTTGGATTTCCATTTATAAAAAAATAAGAAATGGCTAAAGAATCAATGAAAGCGCGTGAGCGCAAAAGAGAAAGGTTGGCAGCACGTTACGAAGCGAAGCGTGAGGAGCTCACTAAGATTTTAAAATCAACAGATGCATCAGAAGAAATTCAAAATGCGAAATGGGATGCAATGATGCAATTGCAAAAGCTTCCTGCAAATTCCTCAAAAGTTAGAAAGCACAACCGGTGTGGATTGACTGGAAGACCAAGAGGATATATGCGTCAGTTTGGTATTTCTAGGGTGACTTTTAGAGAAATGGCTTTATCTGGTAAAATACCAGGTGTCAAAAAAGCAAGTTGGTAATTAATTAATAAGAAAGAAAATGAATACAGATCCAATAGCTGACTTTTTAACTCGCGTTAGAAACGCAAGTTCAGCAGGTTTGAAAATTGTTGAGATTCCAGGTTCAAACGTCAAAAGAGCTATGACCGAAATTTTGTTCGATCAAGGTTTTATTTTGAATTTTAAATTTGAAGAAGACAACAAACAAGGTATTATCAAAATTGCATTGAAATACAACGATTCAACGAAAGTTCCTGCAATCACGAAAATTCAAAGAGCATCACGTCCAGGTTTGAGAAAGTACGCAGCCTCGAATTCAATGCCAAGAGTATTAAATGGTTTAGGAATATCAATTGTTTCTACCTCAAAAGGCGTTGTGACGGGTAAGCAAGCAACTCACATGAATGTAGGTGGCGAAGTACTTTGTTACATATATTAAAAAAAAAGAAAAATGTCAAGAATAGGAAACGCAACCATTACAATACCTGAAGGAGTTGAGATATCTCAAGCAAACGGAGCGGTTACTGTTAAAGGTAAAAAAGGCGAGCTGACTCAAGAAATAGACGAAGCAATCACAATGAAGGTTGAAGAAAAGACAATAAGCTTTACAAGATCTTCAAATGCTCCAGAACATAGAGCGAAGCACGGGCTTTACAGAGCACTCTTAAACAATATGATTATCGGAGTGTCTGAAGGATGGAAAAAAGAACTTCAAGTAATTGGTGTAGGTTACAGAGCTGTTGCGAAAGGCCAATTATTAGAGCTTGCTCTTGGATATAGTCACGCTATAATTTTAGAAATCCCTTCCGAAATTAAATTATCCACAATATCTGAAAAAGGTAAAGCGCCAATAGTTACACTCGAGTCACACGACAAACAACTTGTCGGACAGGTAGCTGCAAAAATCAGATCCCTAAGAAAACCAGAGCCCTACAAAGGTAAAGGAGTGCGTTACATGGGAGAAGAAGTAAGAAGAAAAGCAGGTAAGGCTGCCGCTAAGAAATAATTTTAAGATTAAAGAAATGGCAAATAGAAAAGTTCTAAGAAGAGCAAAAATCAAAAGAAGAATTCGAAAAAAAGTATTCGGTACTTCATCGATTCCAAGATTATCAGTTTTCAGAAGTAACAAGCAAATATACGCGCAACTTATAGATGATCTTACTGGTAAAACTATCGCCTCGTCAGGATCATTGAAGAATGACGACGCTAGCAAAGGAAGCAAAACTACTCAAGCGACAGTAGTCGGAAAGGGTATTGCTGAAAAAGCAAAAAAGTCAGGTATAGAAACAGTAGTTTTCGATAGAAACGGTTACCTCTACCACGGAAGAGTTAAATCATTAGCTGAATCAGCTAGAGAAGGAGGATTAAAATTTTAAATTATGGCAGCGCAAATTATGAACCGCGTGAAAGCGGCAGATATTGAACTTAAAGACAAACTTGTTGCAATCAACAGGGTGACTAAAGTTACTAAAGGTGGTAGAACTTTTAGCTTTTCGGCAATAGTCGTTGTTGGAGACGAGAACGGTATTGTTGGTCATGGTCTTGGAAAAGCAAAAGAGGTTGTTGAGGCCATAACCAAAGGAATCGACGATGCAAAAAAGAACCTTATAAAGGTTCCGATTGCAAGAGGTACTGTGCCTCACACCCAAAAAGGTAAATTCGGTGGTGCAAGAGTCCTACTAAAGCCTGCTTCTGATGGTACTGGAGTTATTGCAGGTGGTGCAATGCGTGCAGTTCTTGAAAGTGTTGGTATATCAAATGTACTCGCAAAGTCGCAAGGATCTTCTAACCCTCACAATGTTGTAAAAGCTACAATTGATGCGCTTGCTCAAATGAGAGACGCAGTAGCGGTAGCAAAACAAAGAGGGATTGAATTAGAGAAAATTTTTAACGGTTAATTCTACAAAACAATGAGCACGATCAGAATAAAGCAAACAAGAAGCGCAATTAATAGACCTGCAAATCAAAAAGCAACAATCAAGGCCTTAGGTTTTAGAAAATTAAACCAAGAAATTGAAAAAGAGGCGACACCTCAAATTTTAGGGATGATTAACAAGGTTAAACACCTTGTTGAAATAATTGAAAAATAAACAGAAATGAGTTTAAATAATCTTACACCAGCTAAAGGATCTGTCAAAAAAGTAAAACGAATTGCTCGTGGACAGGGAAGTGGATATGGAGGTACCTCAACAAGAGGTCACAAAGGAGCGAAGTCTAGATCAGGTTACAAAACTAAGATTGGTTTTGAAGGTGGTCAAATGCCTTTACAAAGACGTGTTCCTAAATTCGGATTCAAAAATATTAATCGCGTTGAATATAAGGCGGTGAATATTGCAAGTCTTGAAATGCTTGCTACTGAAAAAGGTATTACAACGTTTACGATTGAAACATTCCTAGAAAATGGTTTGACTTCAAGTACTGATCTCGTAAAAGTTTTGGGAAGAGGTGAGTTAAAATCGAAAATCACCGTAAGTGCACACGGATTTTCAAAAGCCGCAATTGAAGCAATAGAAGCTCAAGGTGGTGTATGTACAAAAATCTAACTACCTTTGCCAACTTTTGAAACATGAAGAGATTTATACAAAATATTAAGAATATATGGAAGGTTGAGGAGCTTCGTGCCCGAATACTTCTAACATTGGGTTTAATTCTAGTTTATAGAATAGGATCTTTTGTAGTGCTACCCGGTGTAAATTATGCTGCTTTGGTTCAAGGTTCTGGTGATCAAAATAACACCCTAGAGAACTTACTATCTTTATTTTCAGGTGGTGGTTTTACAAATGCTTCCATAATGGCATTAGGTATTATGCCATACATTAGTGCGTCCATCATCATGCAGCTTCTTGGGATGGCCGTGCCAGCCGTACAGAAAATGCAAAACGAAGGTGAATCCGGCCGTAAGCGAATTAACAATTACACACGGTTATTGACAATTGCTATTTGTGCACTTCAAGCGCCGAGTTATTTAAACCTTTATCTCGCAGGGAAAGGAGCTATACCAGCCGACGCTTCAAGCTTCTGGTGGGTTCAAACAACAATAATCCTTATTTCGGGAGCTATGTTCGCTGTTTGGTTAGGAGAAAGAATTACAGAAAAAGGAATCGGAAACGGTATTTCATTACTAATCACAGTAGGAATTTTATCAAGATTACCGGGTTCCTTTTTTGCTGAATTTGGAGCCTCTGTAGGACAAGGTAATCTCATTAAACTGGTAATTGAAATGGTAGCTTTCATGGTCGTTGTTCTTGCAACGGTGCTAATTGTTCAAGGCGTGCGAAGAATTCCTTTGAATACAGCCAAACGTGTGGTTGGAGCGAGAGCTGCAAGTGAACAAGGTTCGCGAAATTACTTACCAATCAAAGTGAATGCCTCCGGTGTTATGCCAATCATTTTTGCTCAAGCGATTATGACGGTTCCAGTAATGCTATTTGCCTCCGCTGATGGCACAGGAAACTGGTTTACAAGAACTTTAGGTGATATCTATGGTTTGAGTTATAATTTGCTTCTTGGTCTTTTGATTGTAATCTTTACCTATTTTTACACAGCCATTATGATCAACCCAAGTAAAATCGCAGATGATTTAAAGAAGAGTGGTGGTTTTATTCCTGGAGTTCGTCCTGGTGAAGAGACAGCGCATCACATTGATAGTGTTGTTTCAAGAATTACTTTCCCCGGTTCTTTATTCTTAGCAATTATTGCAATAATACCAGCAATTGCAAAATTATCCGGTATAAATGATGGCTTTGCAATGTTCTTTGGTGGAACATCCTTACTAATAATGGTTGGGGTTGTGTTAGATACACTCCAACAAATCGAAACATACCAATTGAATCGTCACATGGATTCCCTAATGGAAGGAACACGTATCAGAGGAAGAAGAGGATCTAACGAATATTCTGGATTTTAATATGGCTAAACAAGCATCAATAGAACAAGACGGTATCATTGAGGAAGCACTTCCGAATGCAATGTTCCGCGTTAAACTTGAAAACGAGCACGTAATTACGGCACACATTTCAGGCAAAATGAGAATGTATTACATAAAAATATTACCAGGAGATAAGGTAAAAGTTGAAATGTCTCCATATGATTTAACAAAAGGCAGAATAACATTTCGTTATAAATAATAAATAACAAAGCAATGAAAGTAAGAGCATCAGTAAAAAAAAGAAGCGCAGATTGCAAAATCGTAAAACGAAAGGGTCGTGTTTACGTGATTAATAAGAAGAACCCGAAATTTAAACAAAGACAAGGTTAATAAGTAAGAATTATGGCACGTATTGCAGGAATAGATTTGCCCAAAAATAAAAGAGGTGTTGTTGGTTTAACATACATCTTCGGAATTGGGAGAAGTACTTCAAAGAAGATTTTGAAAGACAATTCAATTGATGAAAGCACAAAAGTTCAAGATTGGGATGATGCTCAATTATCAGCGATCAGAAATTCAGTGAATGAAGTTAAAACAGAAGGACAACTTCGTTCTGAGGTACAATTGAATATTAAAAGGCTTATGGATATCGGTTGTGTAAGAGGAATAAGACATAGAGCAGGTCTTCCACTTAGAGGTCAACGTACTAAAAATAATTCAAGAACGAGAAAAGGTAAGAGAAAAACAGTTGCTAACAAGAAAAAAGTAACTAAATAATAAATAGTTTATCATGGCAAAAACGAATCAAAAAAAGAAAAAGAACGTCAAGATAGATGCTACTGGAGAGGCGCATATTCAGGCTAGTTTCAATAACATCATTATTTCTTTGACGAATACTTCAGGTCAGGTAATCTCATGGTCATCAGCAGGTAAAATGGGCTTTAGAGGATCGAAAAAGAATACACCTTATGCGGCACAAATCGCTGCAGAGGATTGTTCGAAAGAAGCACATGACTATGGATTAAGAAAAGTTCGTGTCTTTGTTAAAGGCCCTGGTGCAGGTCGTGAATCAGCAATACGCGCGATTCACAACTCTGGAATAGAAGTAACTGAAATAGTTGACGTTACTCCAATGCCGCACAATGGATGTAGACCTCCAAAACGAAGAAGAGTTTAATAATATTTAACCGGGAAGTCAATCATCGAAGGACAATGCCTTAATTCATGATTCCCATCTAAAACTAAATAAAATGGCAAGATACACAGGTCCCAAATCAAAAATCGCTAGAAGGTTCAAAGATCCAATCTTTGGTCCTGATAAAGCGTTAGAAAAAAGAAGCTACGGTCCAGGTCAGCATGGCCCATCTAAAAGACGTGGTAAACAATCAGAATATTCGATCCAGCTTGGCGAAAAGCAGAAAGCGAAGTATACTTATGGTATATTGGAAAGACAATTCTCAAATATGTTTAAGAAAGCATCGAGAATGAAAGGTATTACCGGTGAAAACTTACTTCAACTGTGTGAATCACGATTGGATAATATGGTTTTCCGACTAGGTATCTCCCCTACTCGTCGAGGTGCAAGGCAATTAGTTTCTCACAAACATATTACTGTAAATGGTGAGATTGTTAATATACCATCATTTCAAATTAAAGTAGGAGATGTAGTTAGCGTTCGTGAAAAATCAAAGTCTCTAGAGGCTATAACGAATTCAGTTAGCGCAAATTCTAAAATTTACGAATGGCTAACTTGGGATAATACAACATACAGTGGAACTGTTATGAATATCCCTTCTCGAGAATTGATTCCTGAAACGATCAAGGAACAATTAATTGTTGAACTTTACTCTAAATAATCTTAATTAACATGGCAATATTAGATTTTCAAAAACCGGATAAGGTAATTATGAATCACTCTGACGAGTTCAGTGGTGAATTCGAATTTAGACCATTAGAGCCTGGGTATGGTATTACTATTGGGAATTCTTTAAGAAGAATTTTACTTTCTTCACTTGAAGGTTTCGCAATTACTTCAATCAAGATTCAAGGTGTTGATCATGAATTCACAACTATTAAAGGAGTTGCTGAGGATGTGACTGAAATCATTTTGAATTTAAAGCAAGTTCGGTTTAAAAGACAAATTGAAGGTACAGATTCAGAAACTGTAACATTAACAGTTGCTGGTCAAGATAAATTTACTGCTGGTGATATTGGAAAATACACAAGTGCTTTCCAAGTATTAAACCCAGATCAAGTAATTTGTCACATGGAAAACTCAGTGAAGATTGAGATGGAATTAAATATAAACAAAGGGCGGGGTTACGCTCCTGCTGAGGAAAACAAGACTTCTACAGCTTCATTTGGTACTGTATTTATAGATTCTATTTTTACACCTATCGTTAACGTTCAGTACGCGATCGATAACTTCCGTGTTGAGCAAAAAACTGATTATGAGAAACTATTGTTTTCGATTAAAACAGATGGTTCTATACACCCAAAGGAAGCATTGAAAGAAGCTGCAAAAATCTTAATTCATCACTTCATGTTATTCTCAGATGAGAGAATCACATTAGAAAGTGATGCGAAATCTGAGACAGAAGAATTTGATGAAACTTCACTTCACATGCGTCAGCTATTGAAAACTAAACTAGTAGATATGGATCTTTCTGTACGTGCTTTGAATTGTTTGAAAGCTGCAGATGTTGAAACATTAGGAGACTTAGTTTCATATGCTAAATCAGATTTATTGAAATTTAGAAACTTCGGTAAAAAATCACTTACTGAACTTGAAGATTTAGTTGATAATAAAGGGTTAACATTTGGAATGAATGTTTCTAAATATAAACTTGACAAAGAATAAGAATAATGAGACACGGAAAAAAAGTTAATCACTTAAGTAGAAAGAAAGGACACAGAAGAAGTCTGCTTTCGAACATGGCTTGTTCTTTAATTGAACATAAAACTATTAATACTACACTTGCAAAGGCGAAAGCTTTAAGGGTGTATGTGGAACCTTTACTCACAAAGTCAAAAACAGACTCTACACATTCGAGAAGAACAGTTTTCTCATACCTTCAAAATAAAGATGTCGTTACGGAACTTTTTAGAGAAGTTGCACCTAAAATTGCAACCAGAAATGGGGGGTACACACGTATCATCAGAACTGGATACAGACTAGGAGATAATGCGGAAATGTGTATGATTGAATTAGTAGACTTCAATGAGGTTTATACCAAAGAATCAGCAACGAAAACTACGAGAAGATCACGTAGAGGTGGTAAAAAGTCCACAACTGACGAATCAACTACAATTGAAGAAGCGGTTGTTGAGGAAACATCTGCGGAAGTTGTTGAAGAAACAGTGGCTGATACTACAGAAGGCGCACCAGTGGAAGAAACAAAGGCTGAAGCTCCAGAAGAACCTTCAAAGGAGGATGAAAAGGCGACTGACGAAGAGAAAAAAGAGAATAAATAGAGCTTTTTCTAAATAAATAAACATATTTTCAAAAAAGGCGATGAATTCATCGCCTTTTTTTATGTTTTAATACTTCGATTCGTGTTAAGTTTCTAATTTTACAAAAAATAAAATTGAATGGGCGAAAAAGGAAGCGCAATTCTAGTTTTGGAAGATGGTACAGTTTTTAAAGGAAAAGCGATTGGTAAAATTGGGACAACAGGTGGAGAAATTGCTTTCAATACGGGAATGACTGGATACCAGGAGGTATTTACCGATCCCTCATATTATGGGCAACTTCTTATCATGACTACAGCACATATTGGAAACTACGGTACTCAATCCAATGAACAAGAATCAGATAAAATCAATATCTCTGGACTGATAACTAAAAAATTCTCAGATGGTTTCTCAAGAACATCCGGAGATCAATCGCTTCAGGATTTCATGGTGCATCACGAAACTGTGGGTATTTCTGATATTGATACAAGGGCCTTAGTAAGACATATTAGAGATAAAGGCGCAATGAACGCTATCATCTCTTCGTCTAATTTGAATGAAGAAAGTCTTAAAAAAGATGTCCTCGAACTGCCTAAAATGAATGGTCTCGAACTTTCCTCGAAGGTTACTACCGCAGATGCCTACGAGGTTTTACCGGACAATGTCCAATTCAAAGTTTCACTGCTTGACTTAGGCGTGAAAAGAAATATTGTACAATGTCTTGTAGAAAGAGGCTGTCATGTAAAGGTATTTCCATTAAATTCCTCAAAAGATGACCTAGCATCATTTAATCCTGATGGATATATGCTTTCAAATGGACCCGGGGATCCTTCTGCTATGCCAGAAACCATTACTCTAGTGAAAGAAATTATAGCGACAAGCAAACCTGTTTTCGGTATTTGTCTTGGACATCAAGTTTTTGGTTTAAGTCAAGGTTTAAAGACTGAAAAGATGTTTAATGGCCACAGAGGAATAAATCACCCCATTAAAAATCTAAAAACAGGTAAAGGAGAAATAACCTCACAGAATCATGGATTCGTAATATCTAAAGATAGTGTTGAGGACCGCAACGACATTGAGGTTACACACATTCACCTAAATGACCATACCATAGCTGGGATTGCATTAAAAGACAAACCAGTATTTTCTGTCCAATACCACCCAGAAGCATCAGCAGGCCCACATGACTCGAGATACTTATTCGATTCATTTATTGAGAATATGAAATCTCATAAAAACTAAACAATGAGCTACATTCAAAGAATTTTTGCACGTCAAATACTTGATTCAAGAGGTAACCCAACAATTGAAGTTGACGCCCTGAGTACCAACGGATATCTTGGAAGGGCAGCTGTTCCTTCAGGAGCATCCACAGGCATCCATGAAGCCGTTGAATTAAGAGATCAAGATACTACTGTATACATGGGCAAAGGTGTTTTAAAAGCAATAGAAAATGTCAATACCATTATTAATGAGGCACTCCACGGTATGGATATTTTTGACCAAAAAGCAATCGATCATAAACTTATTTCTCTGGATGGTACAGACAATAAATCGAACCTAGGAGCGAATGCCATACTCGGTACTTCTTTAGCCGTAGCAAAATTAGCAGCACAGCATGCTGAGTTGAGTTTATACAGATACATTGGTGGTGTCGGAGCAGTCACTATGCCCGTCCCAATGATGAATATCCTGAATGGTGGTTCTCACGCTGATAATTTAATAGATATTCAAGAATTTATGGTCATGCCATTTGGCGCTAAATCCTTTTCAGAAGGGTTAAGATGGGGGACTGAAATTTTTCACCATCTCAAATCAGTTCTGAAATCCAAAGGGATGTCAACAAACGTAGGAGATGAAGGTGGATTTGCCCCTAACCTAGGCTCCAATGACGAGGCGATTAATGTAGTTTTAGAAGCTATAGAAAAAGCTGGGTTTAGACCGGGAGAAGATGTTTATGTAGCTTTAGATGCTGCCTCTTCAGAATTCTTCAAGGATGGTAAATACAACTTTGAATCGACAGGAGAATCTATGACATCTGCTGAAATGGTTTCGTTTTGGGAAAATTGGTGTAATAAATACCCAATTGCTTCGATTGAAGATGGCTTAGCTGAAGATGACTGGTCTGGCTGGAAATTAGCCACTGAGAAGCTAGGTGAGCGGGTACAACTTGTTGGAGACGATTTGTTTGTTACGAATACCAAAAGACTAACTCGAGGTATTGAAGAAGGTATTGCAAATTCAATCTTAGTAAAAGTAAATCAAATAGGGACCCTGTCTGAAACAATAGATGCCGTTCAAATGGCTACCCAAAATAGATATACTTCCGTAATGAGTCACAGAAGCGGCGAAACTGAAGATCATACTATTTCCGATTTGGCAGTTGCGCTTAATACGGGACAAATAAAAACAGGTTCAGCATCAAGAAGTGACAGAATGGCGAAATACAATCAACTACTTAGAATTGAGGAGGAGCTTGGAGAAAGTGCTTTTTATCCCGGGAAAAAATTCCGATATTTATAAAAAAACTCATGCGTAACCTCATAATCATTCTCTTTATTTCTTTTGCGTCGCTTAATTCCTTTGGTCAAGATCTTTATAAATACTTTGCACAAGGCAAGCTAAACTCTTCGGATCAGACACTCATTAAAACTGTGGAAGAAGAGATAAAGAATAAAGCAGGAATTTGGATGGTTCGCATTGACCCGTCGAATGGTAATGTACTCGTATTTACAACTGAATTACCAAATTGGACTGAGGAGGAATTCATAAGTTTATTTGGATCGTATTCTAATTTACTTTCTTGCCCCTTTGTAGGTGTTGTTCGTCAAGATAACTTCAGAACTTTCCCTTTTGAGGATTGTGAATGACAAAGCTTTCTCAGCGTGTTTACGGTATAATTATTAATGATCATCAAGAGGTTTTAATTTCTGATGAATTTAGATTTGGTCTCTATTTTAGAAAATTCCCTGGAGGTGGTATTGAAAAGGGTGAAGGCATAATTCAGGCTTTAAAACGTGAATTTTTTGAAGAGCTTGAAACCTCTATTCTTTCTTATGAGTTTTTGTTTTTCAACGACTATTACCAGCAGTCATCATTCGATACAGAAACTCAAGTAACATGCTTTTATTACATTGTCACTTGCCGTGATATTCATAAGCTTGGCAAAGAAGATTATCAATTGCCTTTAACCGAAGATGGAGAGTATCAAAAATGGGTGCGTCTCGCCAACCTCAAAGAATCAGACTTAACTTTCCCTATCGATAAGGATGCCTTAAAGTGCCTAAAAAATAAAGTAAACCTTATTTCTTGAATTTATCGGAAACAATAAGGTCTTTGGTGCCATGACCCCAACTGTAAAAACCTTCTCCTGATTTTACGCCCTTCTTACCGGCAGTGACCATATTAACGAGTAAAGGACAAGGCGCATACTTAGGATTTCCAAAGCCGTCATGAAGTACTTCAAGAATTGCTAAACAAACATCTAAACCTATAAAGTCTGCGAGCTGTAATGGACCCATCGGATGTGCCATGCCCAGCTTCATCACTGTATCTATCTCCTCCACTCCTGCTACGCCCTCGTGTAAGGAACAGATTGCCTCATTAATCATTGGCATCAAAATCCTATTGGCGATAAACCCAGGATAGTCATTTACCTCAACCGGTGATTTTTGTAAACTTCGGGATAAGGACATAATGGTATCCGTAACTTCATCCGAGGTAGAATACCCCCTAATAATCTCTACGAGCTTCATTACAGGAACTGGATTCATAAAATGCATACCTATAACTTTTTCTGGACGATTCGTCACGGCCGCAATCTGAGTAATAGAAATTGATGAGGTATTTGTTGCTAAAATTGTTTGGGGATCAGCTAATTCATCTAACTGTTTGAATATTTTCATCTTAAGATCGGTGTTTTCCGTTGCTGCCTCTACAACAAGTTCTACACCATTAATCCCAGATTTCGTATCGGTATGTAATGCTATCCTTGATAACGTCTCATCCTTAATTGCTGCAGTGATTTTTTCTTTAGACAATTGACGGTCTAAGTTTTTTGTGATTGTACGAAGTGCTTTATCTAAAGCATCTTGAGACAAATCTACAAGATTTACATTGTACCCTGATTGTGCGAAAACATGAGCGATTCCATTACCCATTGTACCCGCACCAATTACTGCAATATTCTTCATGATTTTAATTTTGTACAAATATAAGAAATCAATGAATCGCAGTGCCTGGATTGAAAAATGAATCCGTTGCAATTTCCTATCTTTGATGCGCATGTTCGATCGCTTTAAAAACAAATTAACAGCAAATGACTTTTTAAAATCATTAGCTGTTTTAATGACGGGTACGCTCATAGCCCAAATAATCGGTTATATGCTTGCACCAATTATAACACGTTTGTATACGCCCGCAGAGATGGGAGAGTTTGGTATGTTTCAAAGAATCACTGTTTTGCTCGCCACTATTGCAACAGCACGATACGAATACGCCCTACCCTTACCCAAAAAGGACAAACACGCTTTTATTCTCTTCAGATTTGCATTAAAAATTACGATAATAACAATCCTTATTTGCCTCCTTTCAGGTATTACCTACGGGATAATGAATGGAAAAGGTTTTGATTTTTATCAGTTACTTCTACTGCTGCTTATCACCGTTATCTGCCTATCTTTTTTTAATCTAGGGACCAATTGGTCGATTAGGAAGAAGTATTTTAAAAATATCTCGATGGCCAAAATGACACAGTCTATTACCCTGAATGGATTGCGGGTGGGTTTTGGTTTCTTTAAAGCCGGTAGTATCGGGCTAATCTTGGCATATAGTATTAGCTTTATGGTGAGTGCGCTTTATTTTTTAAAAGACTTTTTATTACTGAAGCCTAAGGTTACCTCAAAACTCACTGCGCTAAGAACAAAGGTTCTATCCAGACAATATAAAGACTTCCCTTTGGCTAACCTCCCGCTAGCATTGAGTGATTATATCCGAGATGTCCTAGTTGCAATCATCCTCATTGAATTCTTCTCAGAAAGTTTATTTGGCGCATTTGACCACTCATACAGAATGCTCAGAATACCAGTCATGTTAATTGGAGCCTCTTTATCGCATGTTTTTTTTAGTCGTATTTCAGCCTTCAAAAGTGATGGAAAACTCATTTTCCCACTCTTCAAAAAAGTGCTAATAAGCTTATCTTTATTATCCATCTTTCCGTTTCTTATCATTTACTTTTTTGGTGCCCCATTGTTTGGATTTGTTTTTGGGAGTGAATGGAGGTTCTCAGGCGAACTCTCTGAGATTATGGCACCATGGTTAATGCTGAATTTCATTGTATCTCCCCTATCTACAATCCCGCTTGTTTTTGATAAACAAAAGACCTATTTAGTTATAGGTGTAATTGGTTCAATATTGCAAATTCTTGGCTTCGTATTGATTCCAATGGGGATAGGATTTCAGGAAAAGAATATTATTTTAATGTTTCACTGTGTCACTTGGGCACAAGTTCTTGTAGCTATAGTTACGATCTATTTCTTATTCGGAATTGTTAAAAAACATGATGAAGAACTTACAAATAAAATCAGTTCTTAATTTGATGACATCACTAACTTCTCGGTTTGAAAATATTAGCGTTACACACTGGATGTCTCTATGTTATTCATCATTGCTATTTCTAGCCACACTATTTTTTGCGAATGAATATTATTACTTGCTTGTTCCTTTGGCGATTGTTCTATTCAATTTGAAATCAATCTCTGATTTAAAGCAGAGTATTCGCGTTACTAAAAAAGTAAAAACCTCCATTGGCTTAATCTTAATTTACATCTCTACCTCCTACATCAATAAATTGATTATTGGACACCCTATTTTAATACTAAAAGATTACTATGCCTCATTCTTACTTTTTCCTCTACTCATCTTTACCGCCTATATAATTGATTTAAAAAAAGTATTTCGATACTTCTTGTATTGGGTTGCCTTCGAGTGTTTAATTGCTTCCGTGGAGTATTATTTTGGCGTACGCTCCTTCTTCATTGAAAATGTTCCCAAGATTAATAATTCAAGTGATTATTTGTATGATCATCGTGTAAATGGCCTGAGCATAAGTTCCTCTGTATTTGCTTTAAAATTATTAGTTGCTGTTATTTCCATTGAATTTGTTCAGTTAAATTTATGGCTTAAAAACCTTCTTAAAACGATACTATTTACTGGGGTTTTGTTTTCTTTTAATCGTGCATTAATTATATCCGTACTCGTATTCTGGGTGCTTTTATTAGGCTATCAATTGATCACAAGTTCAAAACTTGAATTGAAACACTTACTCTTAAAAGGAACAAATATATTTTTGTTCTCAGGTGTGTTTTTTGTCTTTGCAAATCACAATATTTTAGTAGAATTAGGAAAGAAAAATCCAGAAAAAAAACAATTAGAACTAAAGTATAAAACTGAAGCTACTCAACTGACCTACTCAGAAATACACGACACTCCGAAAACCGTTCACTATCCAAGAATGAAAGTTGGAAACGAGCTAGATACAAATGCATTTGTAAATAAACTATTTTACAATTCTACAAAAGGGATAAACACCTCGGGGCGAACTCTTATTTGGATGAATTATATTCAATATATTAATGAGCATAAGTGGTTTGGGTATGGGTCGGATAAACTTTTATTCAAGACAATAAATCAAGATGATAAAAAACTGAAATTAATCCACGCCCACAATTCATTTCTCCAGATTCTTGCCTCGAATGGAATATTAATAACGCTGCTCTTTCTATCTATTACTTTTTTTATTTGGACGAAGAAAAACTTTTTAATTCTCATACCAATTCTTGTATACTCTTGTTTTCAGTACGGTATTTTTTGGGGGTTTTCGCTTCTAGATGTTTTCTTTTTTGGCATACTAATGATCAATACAAATTTACTCCATGAAGAATAGTATTGCTAAATTAGTAAAACACATTGAATCGGCTTATGATGTAAAAAACATCACGGTACGAAAATTCAATAAGACCTTTGAAGTCTACCCGTGGATTAAGGCTAAACTATTTCATAAACTTATCCTAGGTAAAGAAAGTCTCGCTTCAAAATCAACCAAAAGTCTTTTGAGCCAGTTTAAATCTCTTTTCTATGGAACCTGGAATTTGTTTATTCGGAAATATGAAGTTTGGGCATTTACGACAAGTGTAGAGAGAATTAAAATAGAAGGGAAATATAAAGACAAACTTTTTGATAGTATTTCTGGGCTTACAAAGGGTAAGGTTTTGGTAATTGAATTCCAGTTCTTTAAAAAATATAGTCTAAGAAAAGTAGCGAGTAGATATGTTTCTTCAAAGGCACTTTTCCTCTTATCTGAAGAGATATACAGCCGCCTATTTCTGAGGAAGGTAAAAATAGAAAACCTCGACCTTATTAGGGCTATTGAGACGGATATCAATTGTTCTGTCAATATTGAGGCCATACTTAAGAAGAATATTGCGCAATATAGAATGATGAAGTTTTGGCTGAAGGTACTCCCAAAGCCCAAATATGTGTTTTTAACCGTTGCTTATAATCATTACGGATACATCAGGGCATTCAAAGAGTGCGGTATTCCCGTGGTGGAATTTCAACATGGTGTGATAAGTGAAAACCATCAAGCCTACAATTACAAAGTTGCACTTAATCCGATTCAATTTCCAGATATTATTTCTGTTTTTGGTCAAAATGAATATACCTATCTAAAAAACCATTCGAATATACCTGTACAAAAAGTTTCAATTATTGGAAGATCTGTTATTGACTACTATTATGAGAGAGCAGTAGATAATGAAGAATTAAAAACGCTTTGTGTGGCTCTTCAAGATGGGCCTATTGGAAAGAAAACGATCGCGTTTTTATTAAAGTTCAATGCGATGTCGGAAGGGAAATACCGCATTATATTGGTGCCCAGAAGAACTACAGAAGAAAACTACAAATCAGAATTCCAATTCCCAATCAATTTCAATTTCACTAACGAAAATATTTACGAAACGATTTCAATTTGTGACAGCAACATAACAGCATATTCGACAGTAGCAGTTGAGGCACTTTCTTTGGGGAAACGAAGTTATTTGATTAATATAGATAATAAGGCAAAAGAAGTATTTAATTCCAGTCTTGGTATGAATCCATATGTCCATTTTGTTGATAAACCAGAAGAATTAATTGCGCTCCTTCGTAAACATTCAAAGAATACTAAAAAAAGAGAAATCAGCTTGTCAAATGACTTAAATATCAAATCAAACTACAAGAAGAATTGTATTGAAATGTTAACAGCTTTAGATTCTATAAATCCGAAAACATGAGCTCGCTAGGAATTAAAGATGCGTTAAAACAATGGAACAGCAATGACTGGTGCCTTGGCTTTATATTGTTTTTCTCTATAGTTTATTTACCCATCGTTCCTATTGGATTTATTATTTGGACACTCACCTTTTGGAGAAAAATAAAACGAAAAAACTACTCGTTTTGGAAGAGCTTGGAGTTCCTATTTATAGTCTATTATTTACTACTCGTTATCGGTATGGGCTGGACCCAAAATTTAGATATTGGACTCTTTAAACTTGAAAATAAATTTTCCTTTCTACTTTTTCCTATACTCTTTTACTTTTCAAACTTTACTGTTCGTCGATCTGCAATCCTAAACATCATACTTTTTTCGTCATGCTTTAGCCTTTTAATTTATGAAATTATTGCTGTCTTCAAATCGATATATTATCCTGAAAATAATCACTGGGGCTATTTTAAAGATGTCCTTTTCAGTCCATTCATGCACAGAGGGTATTATGCCTTTTATTTGGTGCTTGCCTCACTTATTTGTCACGCCAAAGTATATTACATCAATAAACCGAAATTTTATACACTACTTTTCATCTTTATTTCATTTGGCGTTTTACAAACACTATCAAAAGCGGGGATTTTATCATGGCTGCTGCTGAATATCATACTATTTACAAGTACCATGATACGCAAAAAGAAATTAAAAACTATGCTCCTTTTCGCTGGGGTTTTGACTTTGAGTCTCTTTTTATTCTTGAATTTGAATTCATCGATAAAAGAGAGGTTTGAAAAAATACCGCTTTCTTCACAGGATATTAAATTAAAACACAACAACATTACAGAAAGTAATCAAGCACGTATTTTAATGTGGAATGCTTCGCTTGTGAGTATCAACAAAAGCCCCTTTTTAGGCTACGGGACGGGTGATGATATAACAATACTAGAGATGCAAAATGCTATTGACGATAATCAAAATATAGCAACACTGAGATTGAATTCACATAATCAATTCTTTACAACAACACTTCAAGTTGGGGTTTTCGGTCTATTTATTCTTATTGGCATTTTTTTTAAATCATGGTGGGATTTTTTTAGAGGAAAACAGCTAATTAGTCTACTTATCAGTTTTTGCTTTTTTTGCAACTTCTTAGTTGAATCATTTCTAGAAAGACAGGCGGGTATAGTACTTTTTTGTGTTCTTTTAATTTCACTTTCGCAAAAAAACACATCCGACAAACAAGTTATAACTGTTGAAAACAAAATATGAAGCTACTAATCCTTACACAATATTATCCTCCTGAGATAGGCGCTCCACAAAATAGATTACACGAACTGGCGGTTCGTTTAAAATACAAAAATATTCATGTTGAAGTTCTTACTGCCCTGCCAAACTATCCAAAAATGGAAGTTTTTGAGGATTATAGACGAAAGCAGAAAAGACAAGAATACATTGAAGGTATTTCGGTACACCGTTCATGGATTTATGTCTCAAAATCAAAGCAGATTCTGTCAAGACTACTTAACTACTTCAGTTTCGTTTGGTCAAGTTATTGGAAAGGAAGAAAATTAGGTGAATTTGATTTTTTATTAGTGGAAAGCCCTCCTCTTTTCCTTGGATATTCTGCAATGGCACTCAGCAGAAAACTAAATGCTAAACTAATTTTCAATGTATCCGATCTATGGCCTGAAAGTGCAGAAAAACTGGGCCTCGTAACCAATCGGCAATTGTTAAACTTGGCCTATCGTTTGGAACATAAATGTTATGCAAAAGCTTCACTAATCACAGGACAAACACAGGGTATTGTTGATGATATTAAAGGACGGTTTCCCGATAAAAAAGTAACATGGCTTCCAAATGGCGTAGATGTTTCTTTCTATGACCCTTCAAAGATTGGGGAAAGTGATTTTCGTCTAAAAAATGATTTTAAACCAAATGACATAATCTTTTTTTATGGCGGGATCTTGGGCTATGCTCAGGGTCTTGAAATTATAATCGAAGTAGCCAATCAACTTGAGGATTATCCGAATGCACAATTTGTTATTCAAGGTGCTGGACCAGAAAAAGAAAAGCTTCAGATCCTCTCAGAAAAGTATCGCCTTGAAAATGTTCACTTTCTTGAACCTGTTAAAAAATCAGAAATGCCATCCATACTTAAAGCGATAGATATTGCAGTCATTCCTTTAAAAAATCTCGATCTATTCAGAGGAGCGATTCCATCAAAAATTTTCGAAGCACTTGCAATGAAAAAACCATTATTACTAGGCGTAAATGGAGAGGCTAAAAAACATTTCATTGACCGCGCAAAAGCAGGACGCTTCTACAAGCCTGAAGACACGGAAAGTATGAAAGCACAAATCATTTTTATGCTAGAAAACAAAACTGACCTTGAAGAAATGGGCGTAAATGCAAGAGAATATGTTTCAGAAGTCTTTGACCGTAATAAAATAGCAGGAGGCTTATTCGATACGCTCCAAAATATGTAATTTCGAAGTATGATTCCATTTTCACCGCCGCGAATTGATGAAAAAGTTCTTGAAGAGGTCAACGCTGCTCTTATGAGCGGTTGGATTACCACAGGCCCTAGAACCAAGCTATTCGAAAAAAAAATAACAGCATATTGTGGTTGCAAAACCACAGTCGCGGTTAGCTCTTGGACAATGGGTATGGAGGTTTTTCTTCGCTGGTGGGGCATTGGGCCAGGCGACGAGGTAATTATTCCTGTTTATACATATTGCGCAAGTGCGAATGTAGTCCTTCATACTGGTGCAAAAGCCGTTATGGTGGACATAAGTAAGGATGATTTTAATATTGCGCTCGAAAAAATAGAGGTCGCCATAACGCCAAAAACCAAAGTAATCATGCCTGTTGATGTATCAGGATTCCCTTGCGATTATGAGGAAATAAAGGCATTAGCTTTAAAATATAAAAACTTATTTAAGCCAAATAATGACAATCAAGCGAAGCTAGGACGCATTCTGATTGCGGCTGATGCTGCGCACAGTTTTGGGGCTATTTACCGAAATCAAAGATCAGGAAGCTGGGCGGATATGACCTGTTTTTCTTTTCATGCTGTAAAAAACTTAACTACGGCCGAGGGTGGTGCTGTTTGCTTTAACCTACCTGATAATTATGACCACGAAGAAATCTATAAAGAATTTGTGATTACAACCCTTCATGGTCAATCTAAAGATGCCTTAGCTAAGACCAAGAAAGGTGCTTGGAAATATGATGTCATCTCTCCAGGATATAAATGCAACATGACTGACCTTCAAGCAGCTATCGGATTAGTAGAGCTAGAAAGATATGCTGAAAACTTGAAGAGAAGAAAGGAAATATTTGACACCTATGACAAAGCTTTTTCTGCGACTGATTGGGCGATACTCCCTCCGCACGAGACCAGTTTGAAAACCTCAAGTTATCACCTATATCTGATCAGAATCAAAAACATATCCGAAGCGCAAAGAGATGAAATCATTCAAGAGATATTCAACCAAGATGTATCTGTGAATGTACATTTTCAGCCGCTCCCCGTACTCACAGCCTATAGGAATATTGGTTATAAAATCGAGCATTACCCGGAAGCATTTAAAAAATATCAAAACGAGATATCTCTGCCTGTTTACTACAATTTAAATGACAAACAGGTTGGTACAGTCATTCAAGCCGTCAAATACGCTGTTGAAAAAACCATCAAAAAATAAACGATGAAACGAGCCTTCGATATTATCTTTTCTCTCGTGGTGCTCATTATTTTCTTTCCGTTTGGACTCTTAATTTCTATTGCAATTCTGTCAAGTTCAAGAGGCGGTGTTTTTTACCGTCAAGAACGCATTGGCAAAAGAGGCAAACCATTCATGCTTTTCAAATTTAGATCTATGAAGCTGAACGCTGACAAAAAAGGAAAATTAACGGTTGGAATGACTGATTCGCGCATCACAAAAATCGGTGTATTCATAAGAAAGTACAAGCTCGATGAATTCCCCCAATTTATCAATGTACTTATTGGAGACATGAGTGTTGTTGGGCCAAGACCAGAGGTTGAAGAATTTGTTGCATACTATACCGATGAACAAAAAAGAATACTTGACGTAAAGCCAGGAATTACAGACTATGCGTCTATTGAATACTTTAACGAAAATGCCTTGCTTACAGCATCAGAAAATCCGAAACAGGATTACATTAAAAAAATTATGCCTCAAAAAATAAACTTGAATCAGAAATATATAAAGCGGCCAACACTAACTCACGACCTAAAAATCATTTTAAGAACAGTCCAAAGGATTCTAAAGAATTAAGCGAATTTTTATACCTTCAGTAAAATTCAATTCTTATGTCAAAGTATTTCTTGTGCGCATTATCGGTTTCATTATTTCTTTTAAGCTGTTCGAATTTAAAGAATATTAAAGTTTCTCAAGTTGAGGCTATATGGTTCGAGTATAGTCCAAATCAAAACTTAAATAATGGTTCCACATTTCAAGGAGAGATTCTATTACAGACCTATGATGGCAAGCAACATGATGTTTCTAAAAATAATAAAATAAGCTTTAGGTCATCAGACTTGCGGAAAAGTGGAAATTCATATACAATCGTTAAAAAATCCAAGGCATTTAACGATGACCAATGTCACCTTTCACTTAAATATGAGAATAAGGGTGAAGTATACTCAAGTAAGGATTCTATGCAAATGAACTTTAGAGGAGATCTAGCAATTCTATACAACGGTGCCCATGGGAATAATGGTAAAGATCAACGTAACAGAACAACGCCCTTATTATTACGAGACGGAAAGAATGGCGAGACAGGTGAAAATGGAGGAGATGGAGGCGCCTCTAAAAGTTATACCGCCCATGTCTGGACAATAGAAACTATGGTGTATGTTCATGTGAAGGAAAATAATTCAAATAACTTCATGAAATATAAAATGACCATCGGAAATGACTTGCTATTTAACCTATCTGGTGGAAATGGTGGTGACGGTGGTGACGGTGGTGACGGTGGAAATGGTAAAAATGGAAGCATAAGCGGAGACAAAATTAAAAGAGCTGGAGACGCAGGAAACGGAGGGAATGCAGGGAATGGAGGAAGTGGAGGAAATGGAGGAAATCTAAACCTATTCATTCATGAAAACAGTTTCGCTATCGAGAATCAACTGACCATTAAAACAAAAGGTGGACATTATGGAAATCGTGGCGAACCTGGTAAAAGAGGAGTGCCAGGCACACCACTTTCAGGCCAACAAGCAGGAAGACAAGGATATCCGGGTTCCCAAGGATCAGCAGGATACAGAGGGTCAGATGGTAGCGTACAAAAATATATTCAAAACTTTGATTTTAGCGCGTACATGGAATAAAATAATGGTTGTCAAAATGATTGTCACTTAAACTCTTTTTCTACTTCTTTAAAGTTTGAAATACTAAAAAGTTTTTGTTGCTGGCTCGAAATCAAATAAAACTGGAATGAAAATTTAAATGCAAGATCCAAATCATGCGTAGAAATAATGATACCCTTATTGTTGTTTTTTGCCAACTGACCGAGTAATTCATATACCCGAATTTTATTGGCATAATCTAAATGGGATGTTGGTTCATCTAGAAGGATATAATCCGTCTGCTGAATATATGCCTTTGCTATAGCGCATAGATGAAGCTCACCTGAACTGAGCTCATTCGTGTATTTGGATGACAGATGCTCAATATCAAATAGCTGTTTTGCATCAAGAACTGCGGCTAAATCAGAAGCAGAACCACGACCGAATACATTGGTATGTTTATAGCGTCCTAATAAAAGATAATCATCTACACTGAGAAAAGGAACACCCCTAGGGGCCGATGAAACATAAGCTATTCTACTAGAAATTTCCTTACTCGTATATTGACTAAATACATTGCCATCAAAATCTAAGGTGCCCTCAATCGGGGCGAGTATTCCTGAAAGGGTGTTTAAAAAAGCCGACTTACCAATACCATTACGCCCCATAAGAACATGAACTTGTCCTCGAGAAAACTCAATATCTTCTATAGAAAATAGTGTAGAGTCAAAACCTATAGCCCCGTTTTTTATTGAAATCATCTGAGCTTTCGAATTAAAATATAAATTACAAAAGGTGCACCCACCAATGAAGTTAATGCATTAATGGGGATCAAAATTGTTTCACTTAATGCTAGGATCAATAAGTCACAGCTCAATACGAAGAATGCACCGAATAAAAGATTTGCTGTAAGAAGCAAAAAATGGTTCTGCGTTTTAAACAGCATACGGGTCAAATTTGGAACTGCCAATCCAACAAACGCAATGGGTCCACAAAAAGCTGTCACTAGTCCCGTAAATAATGCAGTGATAAATACAATGGACAAACGCAATCTTTTCACATTAAATCCCATAAGCCTACATTCTTCTTCTCCAAGAACCAACATATTAAGAGGCTTAACAATTAAAAGTGTCCCTAAACATCCTAAAACAAAAACAAAGGAAACTACAGGTAACTGATCAACGCTAACACCATTTAATGAGCCCATGGACCACAAGGCAAATGCTTTTAAAGCATCAACTTGAGAACTGGCCTCAAGAATAGTTATAATGGCACCTACGAAACTACCTAACATAACCCCAAATAACAATAAACCAATCTGGCTACGAATAAATGAAGCAGTGAATAAGACAAATAAACCAAATACAAAAGCGCCCAATAAAGCAGAACCTATAAGACCAAGCTCCGAATTAAAAAAGCCTACACCGGATAAAATACCCAATGCGACCATCAAACTTGATCCCGAATTGATTCCTAATACATAAGGACCAGCCAAAGGATTTTGAAATAATGTTTGCATAAGCATTCCCGCAATGGACAGCGCTGCTCCTGAAATAATAGCGATCGTAATGCGAGGCAATCGGATTTCTCTTATAATTAATTCTGAAAGATTTTGCTCTGAATAATTAAAAACTGCATGATAAACATCTAAAAAATCAGTTGGTATGTCTCCTATACTCAAACCCATACCAGCCAGCAATAGAATGCTGATTAAAACCAACAAAAGAAGCACTTTATTTGAACGGTTCGAACTCATTCAACTCTTTTATAAAACACCAATTTATTAAGATCTGCCTTTTCCCCTTTTCCTAGTTCTGAATAATCAGCGAGTACAAGATCCGGTCTACAGGCAGAAAGTTCCCAGAACTTATTTGAAGTATGGGTATAACAAAATAATGAACTTTGCTCCAAGAAAGGTAACAATATAGACTTCGGGTACGCACGTATTATTTCCGCTTTCGATTTAAATCCTGGGTTAAGCCATAAGTCAATACCAGCAGACATGCCTAATATTTTTTCAAAAGAATAAGCTAAACTTCCTGTTCCTGACGAAGAAGCAAAAACATAATTCAACCCTGCATCCTCAAGTAATTGTGCATGATAACTATCTCCACCTGGCGCGTACCAGTAATCCCCCGTCATATTTCCGGACAGAGTACTTACGGATTTCATCTCGTCAATTTCTGCTTGGATTTTCATATAATTGTTTTTGATTTCAGCAAACTTGATTTTTGCCGCCTTTTGATGGCCAGTTAGATATCCAAATAATAGAATCCACTCTGCTCTGCCTAAAGGGTGGGTTTCTCGCCAATCAAAATTAGGAATACAAATCACCCCGACCTTTCGTAATACTTTTTCTTTATTAAAGCTACTTGAAAATGCACTATATACAATAACCTCTGCTTCAGATTTCAGGACCCTCTCAATGGATATTAGCTGCTCCTCACCTAACTCGATGGGATTTAATTCTATTATTTTTGGATCAAAAATATATTTCATATCCGATACAGCCACCACCCTATTTTGCAGATTTAATTCACTGAGCATGCCTATGTGCGTACTTGACAAACAGGCCATTCTCTTGATAGGTTGTTCTACCTCAAAACTGCTATTTTCAATTTCTCTATTGGCATTCGGCAGGCGAATACGAAAAATTTTAGAAGCGTCATCTGGATTTTGAATCTCGATTAAAACGTCCTTTTTTGTCTCAGAAATACGCAACCACTTGCTGTATTCGCATAAATTTCCTTCTGAGTTAGATTTGTCTTTAATCGGTGCATCAGTGCAAGCAAACACCAAAGTCAACAACACCATATAAAATAGCTTCATTAATACTGTTCTGTTTCATTCGGAAAATCTCCACTTTGAACGTCTTTGATATACGCTTTGAATGCTGTGCTCATTTGTTCATGGAGATTGTTATACTTCCTCAAAAATCTTGGATTAAATGCATTGTTGATTCCTAGCATATCATGGACAACAAGAACTTGGCCATCTACTTGACCACCGGCACCTATGCCAATAATTGGTATAGATACTGTTTCAGCAACTTTTTTTGCTAGTGCCGCAGGTATTTTTTCAAGAACAATAGCAAAGCATCCTGCATCCTCTAAGGCCTGAGCATCTTCAATTAAATGCGCTGCTTCTTCATCTTCTTTGGCTCTAACTACATAAGTTCCAAATTTATAAATAGATTGAGGCGTTAATCCCAGATGCCCCATTACCGGAATTCCAGCAGTTAGGATTCTTTGAATAGATTCTAAAATTTCTTTACCCCCCTCCATCTTTACAGCATGACCACCAGATTCTTTCATAATACGTATTGCACTTGAAAGTGCCTCAATAGAATTGCCTTGATAAGACCCGAATGGCATATCTACGACCACAAGTGAACGGTTTACTGCGCGAACCACAGAAGAAGCATGATAAATCATCTGATCCAATGTAATTGGAAGCGTGGTCTCGTGCCCAGCCATAACATTTGAAGCAGAATCACCAACTAGTATAATATCCATCCCGGCATCATCAATAATTTTAGCCATTGAAAAGTCATACCCGGTAAGCATTGAAATTTTTTCACCCGAATTCTTCATTTCTTGAAGCGTGTGCGTGGTAACTTTCTTTACATTTTTATGAACTGACATAGGATAAATTTAGGAAATTGAGAGGTAGTGTTCAAGATTTTGCTTTATTCGAGCAGGAATATCATTAATATCAGCCCTTTCAAAGGCTTTACCTGTTATTTTTTCATACAACTCTATATATCTTTCTGATACAACATTTACGAATTCATCAGGCATTACCGGCATTGTTTGTCCTTCTAGACCTTGAAAATCGTTTTCAATGAGCCATTGTCGAACAAACTCTTTTGAAAGCTGCTTTTGCCTTATTCCTTTGGCTTGTCTTTCTGCATAACCATCTGCATAAAAATATCTCGAAGAATCCGGAGTATGAATTTCATCAATTAAAATAACCGCTCCATTTAATAAACCAAACTCATACTTGGTATCTACAAGTATAAGTCCTTGTTCAGCGGCCATTTCTGTTCCGCGATCAAATAATTGCCGCGTATACAATTCAAGTTCTTCGTAAATAGCTTTAGGAACAATATTCTTTTCAAGAATAGCTTCTCGTGATATATCCTCATCATGTCCCTCATAAGCCTTAGTTGCGGGCGTAATAATCGGTTGTGGAAATGGATCATTCTCTTTCATGTTTTCTGGCATTTTCACACCACAAATCACTCTCTTCCCTAGTTTATATTCTCGAGCAGCATGACCTGCTAAATAACCTCGAATCACCATTTCAACACGAATCGGTTCGCAAGCCTGACCTACAGCTACATTTGCATCTGGTGTGGCTTCCAACCAATTTGGAACAATATCCTCAGTTGCTTTTAAAAACATAGTTGCCACTTGATTCAATACTTGACCTTTAAATGGTATCCCCTTAGGTAGAACGTGATCGAAAGCCGAGATGCGATCTGAAGCGACCATAACCAAGCGTTGATCCTCTAAGTAATAAACATCTCTTACCTTACCGTTATAAACGGATTTCTGGCCTTTAAAGTTAAAGCTGGAATTGGTTAATGCTTTCATTTATCTTTATTTTTTAAGTCGTACTTTTCATACGCTTCTATAATTTTTGTTACCAATTTATTTCTCACCACATCACTCTGCCCTAGTCTAATAATTCCGATTTCTTTTACCTCTTCTAAGGTATCTAGTGCAAAGGATAATCCTGATTTTTGTCGCGAAGGTAAATCAATTTGAGACATATCTCCCGTAATAATAAATTTTGCCGTTGTACCCATTCTGGTCAAAAACATTTTCATCTGCATCATGGTCGTATTCTGACCTTCGTCCAGAATAACAAATGCTTTGTCGAGGGTTCGCCCTCGCATAAAAGCCAAAGGAGCGATTTCAATTACGCCATGCTCAATCATCTCAGCTAACTTCTCAGCTGGAATCATTTCACGGAGGGCATCATAGAGCGGCATGAGGTATGGGTCAAGTTTTTCCTTGAGATCCCCCGGGAGAAACCCAAGGTTCTCTCCTGCCTCAACCGCGGGTCTGGTCAGAACAATACGTTTTACCTCTTTTGCCTTTAGTGCCTTTACTGCTAGTGCCACTGCCGTATATGTCTTCCCTGTTCCTGCCGGACCAACAGCAAAAACCATGTCATGTTTTGATATAGACTCAACTAACTTTTTTTGATTTACTGTTCTTGCACGGATCTTTATTCCTCCATTTCCGTGCAGGATGACATCCGATGAACTTTGAGTGCCAATTAAAGACGCTCCATCTTCAAGCATAAGGTTGTCAATATTATTTTCCGATAGAGAATTGTACTGCTCAAGGTGTTTTAAAAGCAATCCGATTTTTTGTTCAAAAATATCTATGAGTGCATCCGTACCTGATAATGTAAGCGTGTTGCCCCTGGAAGCAATTTTTAACTGCGGGAAATACTTTTTTAGGTACTTCAGGTTTGTATTATTCACACCAAAAAATTCAACAGAGTTTGTAGGTTTAACGAGTATCTTTCTTGAGCCTTCCATTAACTTATTTTAATTGCTTTTAGTCGGTTTTTTTTTATATTCCATTACTTTTGGTAAAATTATCAATTTAATTAGAATAATGAATCTTCAATTCTGATGCAAATCCTCACGCTAACCTCGGATACAGGTCTTCAAGACTACTATGTTGCTTCTCTCAAAGGTGCGATACTCAAAATGATGCCTGAGGTTCATATTGTTGATATCTCTCATTCTATTAAACCTTTTGATGTTGCAAGCGCAGCTTTTCAATTGCAATGTTGCTACAGGGACTTCCCGGAGGGAACGATTCACCTAATTGGTGTTGATAGCGAACCGCTTATTCAACCACCTGAATACTCTGATGCAAGTAGCTTCGTTTCTAGCTTTCCAACTGTAATGAAATTCAATAATCAATATTTTATTTCGAATGACAATGGGTTTTTTGGTGCTTTTTTAGATGATAAAGCACCTCAAGAGCTTTGGAGGTACACTGTCGACCTCAATAATGTCCTTGAGCTTAAATATCCAATGAAAAATTGTTTTGTACCATTGGCTAAGCGCATTATTGATAATGATTCCATGTCAAAATATACAGAAGTCGTAAATAAATATAAAAAAGCTCTTATTCCTAAGGCAGTAATTGAGGAATACATCGTTCGTGGAATTATTATTCATATTGATTCCTTTGGTAATTTAATTACGAATATTTCAAAAGCTGACTTCGAAAGACTCCCCAGTAATGCTCCGTATTCCATAAAATTCGCAAATGAAAAATATTATATTGACCATATCAGCGAAACATACAATACGGTGCAACAAGGAGAACGCGTTGCTTTGTTTAATGAAAATAATCTACTCGAAATCGCGATTAATAGAGGCGCAAGGCAGAGTACGGGCGGGGCAGATATACTCTTCGGTATGAAACTTGGGGATCGTTTAAGGATTGAATCTTCTCCTGCGGGCTCAAGAAAAACATTATTGTTCTAATGCTTGTTCGAATTGTTAAATTAACATTCAAACCTGAAGAACTTGAGAGCTTTTACAACGAATTTGAGTTTCATAAGCACAAAATCTCCTCCTTCAAAGGTTGCAAAGGAATGCAATTACTCAAAGAAATTGATAATCCTTGCGTTGTTATGACCTACAGCCAATGGGAGCACAATAAGGCTCTAAATGCCTACAGAAATTCCAGTTTGTTCTCAAGTCTGTGGACGAAAATAAAACCAAAATTCTCAGCAAAACCAGAGGCTTGGAGTCATGAGCTATATTTTAACGGATTTGAATAAAATCAAAAGCGAAATCAATATCAGTAGCACTTGAAAAATTATTAATTTTAGGGAATCCAAAAAAGAACATGCGCGCATTATATTTCAGAGAATTAAATAGCTTTCTAAGTTCAACTATCGGTTATGTATTTGTGCTCATATACCTCATTGCATCAGGTTTATTTCATTGGATTTTAGCCTACAACACAAATCTTTTAGAAGGGTCTGAGGCCGATCTTATACCATTCTTTAATCTATCTCCAATAATATTTCTCGTCCTCATCCCGGCGATTACTATGAAATCATTTGCTGAAGAAAGAAGAACGGGAACCATTGAATTACTCTTTACAAGACCCATCTCGGATTTTGGAATATTGATGGCAAAATATTTGGCAGGATTAACGCTTCTCGGCATTGCTATTTTACCCACACTCTGTTATTATGTTTCGATTTATTACCTTGGAAAACCTATTGGTATTGTCGATGGTGGCGCAACATTAACTTCCTACATGGGCTTGTTACTTTTAGGTGGTGTTTTTGTCGCAGTCGGTATATTTGCATCTGCACTAACTAGCAGTCAGATTATTGCCTTTATCGTTTCTATGTTTTTATGCTGGTTCTTGTTCGATGGCCTTCATATGCTTGGAGACTTTGGCCAATTTGGTGCGCTAGACTACCTAATTAAATACCTAAGCCTCGCTTTTCATTACGATTCCATAAAAAAAGGAGTTATCGTAACAGAGGACTTGATATTCTTTATTTCGGTAATTGCACTTTTCTTATATGCCGCTCATACAACACTTAAAACTTTAAAAAGATGAAAAAGTTATTTAAAGGTGTTTATTATCAGTGGATAATCTTTGCAATTGTTGTTGTTGCGATTGTATTTGTAAACATAATTGGCCATTTCACCTCCTTTCGTATTGATATGACCTCAGATCATCGATACTCATTGGCTGATGGCAGTATAACCTATCTTGAAAAGATCAATAAGCTAGAAAATCGTATTAACATTAAGATTTATTTAGAGGGAGAACTCCCCTCCGAATTGAGATCCTACAGAAATTCGTTAGAAGAAAAGTTAAAAGATTTTAAGCGCTTTGCAGGGGATCGCATTGAGTACACCTTTATTAATCCTAATGAAGGCTCTGATGAAGACAAACAGCTACTCTTTGAACAGATTTACAATAAGGGGTCAGGCATCCTTCCTATGGAAATAAAATTTGCAAAGAATGCAAAGGAGACAAAGCTCATGCTCTGGCC